>CEVI01027246.1_pt1 | contig 80662 bp, 75 predicted proteins | sample 531471 | NCBI WGS metagenome assembly CEVI01 (sample SAMEA2623513, study PRJEB7988) | marine metagenome | isolation source: saline water (ENVO:00002010), including
AGCCCAGCCTGAACGCCAGAGGGCATGTGGAATTGATCAGTGCTTCCTTAAAGGCAGCGGCTGGGTTGGCAATGAAGACCGCGGCATCGTGCACCGCAGCCCGGCGGTGGTGGCAGGGCAAAAGCGCTTGATGCTGACGATTGATCCGCAGTTCGGCTGAGCGGCCACGGGTGCTTGACCCTGTAGCCACTTTAGGGTTTTCAATGAGGTTACTGGCACAGGCCAGCCACATTCAGACCCGATTGAGCCAGCGGAGCACCTGTCATGTCTGCACACCAGCACGGCCACCATGACCACAGCCACAGCCACAGCCACAGCCACAGCCACAGCCACAGCCATGGCAGCGGCAAGGTATTGCTGTTTGCCCTGATCTTTACCGGTGCCTTTGCCCTGATTGAGGTCGTTGCTGGTTTGCTGGCCAACTCGCTGGCGTTGCTGTCCGACGCTGGCCACATGCTGACGGACTCGCTGTCGCTGGCGGTCGGGGCGTTTGCTGCCTGGCTGGCCAGCAGGCCAGCCTCGAGGCAACACTCCTTTGGTCTGCAACGGGCCGAGGTGCTGGGCGCGCTGTTCAATGTCATCTTTATGTTCGTAGTGGTCGCCTTTATTGCCTGGGAGGCGGTGGAGCGGCTGTTTAATACGCCGGAGGTGGATGGCGGGGCGGTGCTGCTGGTTGGCGGGCTGGGGTTGCTGGTCAATGTCATCGTGGCCTGGGTGCTGATGCGCGGCGAGCAGAGCATGAACGTGCGCGGCGCGCTGCTGCACGTGATGGGCGACTTGCTGGGCTCGGTGGCCGCCATTGCGGCGGGCCTGATCATCTATCTGGGCGGTCCGTCGATCATGGACCCGCTGCTGTCGCTGCTGGTGTGCATGCTTATTCTGGTCTCAGCCGTGCGGTTGCTGCGCGCCGTTACTCAAGTGTTGATGGAGGGCGTGCCGCCGGGCATCGAGCCTGCCGAGGTGCGCGGGGCGCTGGGCGAGATCGACGGCGTGCAGGCGGTGCACGACCTGCATATCTGGAGTCTGTCCTCCAGCAAGCATGCACTGGCGGCCCATGTCGACATCGATTCGCTGGCGCAATGGCCACGCGTTTTGCCGCAGATTCAGCAGCTGCTGCGCGAACGCTTTGGTATTACCCACAGCACCCTGCAACCGGAAGACCAGGGTCTGGGGGAGCGCTGCGAGTTGGGCGCGGAGTGCGGTACGCGCTGATCGTAATGTCTTGTTACATTCTGTTATGTCGATGAAACCGCGCTGTCTCGGGCGGTTCATGCGCGGCACCTAGTGTTTTGGTTCCTCCAAAACCGTGTCTTGAAAGGATGCATGATGTCGATACGTACAGGTGTTTTCGCCTTACTCGCAGGCGGTCTGCTGACCGGCTGCCTCTCCTCCAGCAGTGACAGCAATGACGACAACCCGAGCCAGCCGGTGCCGACACCTCCCGAGGTGCAGGCGCTGAAGATCGGGGTGATCCCGGACACCCAGGGCGGTGGCCAGAACACCTCGATCATGCAGATGCGCGCACTGATGGAGTTTTACCGTGAGCAGGATGTTGATCTGCTGCTGGTCGTTGGCGATCTGTCGGAAGACGCCACACCCGCAGAGTACGCCCAGTGGCGCAGTGTGGTAGACGACTACCGCGAAGACTTCGTGATGCTGCCACTGCAGGGTAACCACGACATCAAGGGCACCGACCAGGACTGGTACGACAACGTCAGCGATCTAATCCCCGCCGATGCCATTCAGATGGCCGGCCAGCAGGACAAGAACTACGCGTTGGTACGCGACAACGTGCTGATCGTGGTGGTCTCCTACGGGCAGATTCCCTACGCCTATGACTTTGTGCGCGAGATGATCGAAACCCACCGCGCCGAGGTAGACCATATTATTGTCACCTCGCACAACACCATGGTTGGTTCGCGCTACGGCAACATCCGTGAGCGCGCGGTTGAAGCCTATGACCCCTCCGCCTCTGACCAGGCGTTCCTGCTGGTGCATGAGGACTACCGCCAGCTGTTTGCCGAGAATGACGTGCTCTACGTTGCAGGCCACGAGCACCAGTACCTGCGCAGCCTGGTGTCGGGCTACTACGGTGGTCACTACACTGAGCTGGTCAGCGGTAACGCCTCTTACAAGGGGTACGACAGCCGGTTTGGCGAGAGCGAGCTGATCCAGAACGTCGTGATGACCAAGATCAACGATGGCAGCACCGGCTCGTTGGACGTCAACGCCTCGATCCTGACCTTTACCGGCAACCTGGTCGACTACCGCTCCTACTATGAAACGCACACCATCTTCAGCAACGAAGACGGCATGCGTGAGCTGGCTGAGCCACAGTGGAAGCTGATTGACCGCTTTACCCGCACCACGGATCGTTGCGACAAGATTGTCTTCCCCTCAAGCATTCCGGAAGGCAACCAGCTCAACATGACCCACGACAAGAGCTACCGCACCAGCCCCTGCACCTCAGCCAGCGGCTTTACTGCGCGGATTCTTGATGGCGAAAACCAGATATTCAACCGCTACGACACCCGTACCCGCACCACCAACGTGGAGCCGGGTGTGTCTACTGCCCAGTCCAACACGGCACTGGCGGCGCGCTACTACCGTTGGCTGCACATCCCGCACGCCAGCTACAACCCGAACCTCAACAACAGTCAGCGTGTTCGCCTGATCAACGCCGGTACCCCGGATGAAGAGGTGCAGATCCGCGAAACCACCATCGACCTGAAAAAGCAGGTGTCGCTGAGCTGGACGGCGGCGCAGCAGGGCTCGGCGTCTGATGTGCTGATCGTCAGCGGCATTCAGGGCCAGGATGGCACTTACGTAGGTGCACGCGGCGCAATGAAAAATCTGGCCACCGACGCCGGCTTTGCCGGCAGCTACGGTGACGGCAGTGAGCTGGGCAAGCAGCCGGTAACGCTGCCGGCCGAGCGGGTCAACAGCAACTGGGTACTGGATGACGACGCCCGTGGCGATGACTTTGTGCTGCAGTTCAACCTGCCGGCGGATGCTGATCCGGCAACGCTGAACCTGGCGCGCTGGGATGCCGCTGCCGAGGCCTGGGCCGCCGTAGCGCCGGCCAGCTGTTTGAGCACCGCTGCCTATGACAGCAGCTACCTGTCCAGCCTGCCGGCTGACGTGGACGCTGCCTGCCCGACGGCGGCTGGTCTGGTGAGTGTTGGCGTGCCGCACATCTGGGCTCGCCTGGATCAGGAAGGCGCCTACGCGCTGATCACCCGCGAGTAACGCTAGCGGGTTTAACAGACAACGCCCGGCGCATGCCGGGCGTTGTTGTTTCTGCTGGCCGCACGGGCAGGGCGTAGGCTTTTGGTGCCGTGGTATCGTTTACGTTGCTGACCGCACAGCTGGGTTGCGTGCGTGTGGTGATTGTATTTGCGCGATAACTGCCAGTGAGAGCCTCCATGCCTGACACACACAAGCTGCAACGTTTTCTCGATGCCCAGGCCGATGGCTATGCTGATGCGCTGGCTGAACTGCAGGCCGGGCGCAAGACCTCTCACTGGATGTGGTTTGTGTTTCCGCAGTTGGCCGGGCTGGGGCGCAGCAGTACCGCGCAGTTCTACGCCATTGCTGACCTGACCGAAGCACGGGCCTATCTGGCGCACCCTGTGCTGGGCCCCAGGCTTGAAGCCTGCGCCCGGGCGCTGTTGGCCTGGCCAGAGCGCTCTGCCTGGCAGATTCTCGGCTCCCCGGATGACCTCAAGCTGCGCTCCAGCATGACGCTGTTTGCCCAGGCTGCGCCCGACAACCCGCTGTTCAGCGAGGTGCTGGCGGTGTTCTGCGCCGGTGAGCCGGATGCGCGCACCCTGCAGCTGCTGGGTATAGCCGGCAGCTCGACAAGCGCAGCGGACGACGAGGCAATGCAGCTGGCCAGCCGCACGCTGGGGCACTACCAGGCCAACGCCGAGCGCTTTCGCGAAGGCACGCAGGATCACGATGTCAGCCAGAACATAGACGCTTTGCTGCGGCATATTCAGGCGCCGGCGCCCTGGCAGATTCTTGATCTGGGCTGCGGGCCGGGGCGCGATCTGCGCACCTTTCGCGCCCTGGGGCATAACGCCGTCGGGCTCGATGGCGCCGAAGCCTTTGTGCAGATGGCGCGAGAGGCCAGCGGCTGTGAGGTGTGGCATCAGGATTTTCTGGCGCTGGACCTGCCGGCGGCGCGTTTTGACGGCATCTTTGCCAACGCCTGTCTGTTCCATATCCCCAGCCACTTGCTGCCCGGTGCCTTGGCGCAATTGCATCAGACGCTGAAACCCGGAGGCGTGCTGTTCAGCTCCAACCCGCGTGGTGAGGATCAGGAAGGCTGGAGCGGCGAACGCTACGGCGCCTACTACCGACTGGAGACCTGGCGTGCGCTGCTGCAGGCGGCTGGCTTTGTCGAACTGGAGCACTATTACCGCCCAACCGGCCTGCCGCGCGAGCAGCAGCCCTGGCTGGCGAGTGTCTGGCGTCGGGGCTGAAACGACACCGCCCGGCACTGGCCGGGCGGTGTGTTGGCACTCTTTTGTACTGGTCAATGCTGGATACGCCTGCGGCTTAATCCACACGACAAGGCTGCCCGGTAGGGCGGATTAAGCCGCAGGCGTGTCTGCGCAATGACCTGCTGGCTCAGCCCCTAGAAGTCAAAGTCCAGCTTGGCCCACAGCGAGCGCCCCGGCTCGTTGATAGCGATGGAGTCGGCGGGATAGCCGAACGCCGAGTTACCCGCCAGGTTGAGGTGTTCGGCATAGGCCTTGTCGAACAGGTTGTCGACGCCAACGCTGAGTTTGAGCTGCTCACTCAGGCGGTAGGCGCCGTTGAGCGAAAACACGCCAAAGCCGCCGCTCTTGCCGATGTCCTGGCCAACCACGTTGCCGGCCCCTTCATCTACCCGGCTCTGCTCGGCGACTACGCGCCACAGGGCACCGGCGCTCCAGTTGTTGTGGGCGTAGCTCAGGCCCAGGCGGGCTTCGAGTGGCGGCATCTGCGGCAGCGGCTCGCCGTCGCTGCGGTTTTCACCCCAGGCGTAGGCCAGGGTGGCGTCGGCGTTCCAGCGCTCGGTCAGGTCGTAGGCCACGCCCATTTCCGCACCGGCGATGCGCGCATCGACGTTGTAGGCCTGGCTGCGGCGCATACCCATCATGGTCGAGTAGCGGAACAGGATGAAGTCATCCACTTGCCCGGCGTAGGCCGAGGCCCAGGCTTGCAGGCGCGCGTCCTGATACTGGATGCCCACGTCCAGCTGGGTGGTCTTTTCCGGCTCGATACCGTCAAAGGCATTCAACTCGCCGGTCGGCGCCAGGCTGGCAGAGAACAGCTCCCAGTAATCCGGGAAGCGCGCGGCGTGACCCAGGCCGGCGTACAGGGTGGCGGGGCTGCCGGACAGGTCGTGCTCGTAGCGTACAAAGCCGCTGGGCAAGGTGTCGCTGCGGGTCTGGCCGGCGGTCGGGTTGGGGGTGGCCATACCCATCATGCTGCGGATGCTCTGGCGGTAGTCTTTGGTTTCTGCGCGGTCCAGGCGGGCGCCACCAATCCAGCGGGTGGTATCGCTCCGGTACCAGGTGGCCTCGCTGAACAGCCCGACGTTACGCATCACGGCGTCCTTCTCCCAGGCAAACTCGTCCGCATCGGTGTAGCCGGTCATCATGCTGTAGCTGGATGAACGGGCGCGGTGTTCGCTGCGTTGGGCGTCGACGCCGGTCACCAGTTCGACCTTGTCCAGCTCAAAGGTCAGCGCTACGCGGCCACCGAGCGTACGGCGATCAACCTGCGCGGCCATGGGCATGGGCATCATGCTGGTCGGATCAGGTGCGCGCAGGCGGAAGTTGTCCACGATGTGGTCGGCGTAGTTGTAGTAAAGCTGCGCTTCCAGTTTGTCGATGGCGCCGAGGTTGCTCTTCTCAAAGCGCAGGCCAAGGCTTTCACGCAGAAACTGGCTGCCGTCCATGCCACGGCCGGCGTAGCGCGCCTCGCCGTCGCCCTTGCCGGTGGTGAATTCCAGCAGGGTGTCGGCATCCGGCGTCCAGCCCAGGGCAATGTCGCCGTTCCACTTGCTCCAGCGCGAGGGCACGGTGTCGCCGTTGCCGTCGTCATAGTCGTCGGACTTGGCGTCGTTGCCGGTAAAGCGCAGGTAGCCGGTCTGGTTGCCGATGGCAGCGTCCAGGGTCTTGTCAAAGCGACCGTTGCTGCCGCCCAGCACACTGGCATGAATGCGACTGCCGGGCTCATCAAACTGTTCCGGCTCGCGCTCAAACAGCACGGTGCCGGCTGAGGCACCCGGCCCCCAGCGCACGCTCTGCGGGCCCTTGATCACGGTAAGACGGTCGTAGGTTTCTGGCGAGATGTAGGAACTGGGCGCGTCCATGCGGTTGGGGCAGGCGCCGATCATCTGCCCACCGTTGGCCAGCAGGTTGATGCGCGAGCCGAACATGCCGCGCAGCACCGGATCGCCGTTGCTGCCGCCGCTGCGGATGGCAGAGAAGCCCGGGATGGTCTTCAGGTAGTCGGTGGCGTCGCTGGCCGGTATCGGCTGGCGCGGGTCTTTGGGGTTGGCAACGATAGTCAGCGGTGAGCTTTGCTGCACTGCGGTGACGACCATCGGCGCCAGTTGCAGCGCAGGCTCGTCTGCATGCTGGTGATGGTCGTGCGCCTCAGACGCCGTCTGGGCATTGGCTGTCAGGCTGGTAAACAGCAGGGCGAAGGCAGCTTGCCAGCGCAGGCTGGCGCTGGTCCGGGTAAAACGGTTGGCGTGTTGCATTGTTGTCATCCACACACTGGCCAAAGCGGCGCAGGCGCGCCGGGCCGAAATAAGGAAAAGGTGATGTGCAGGTGACGCAACGCACGGCCGAAGGCCGCGGTGGGCTCAGACGGCGCGTGGCGCAGCGTCGAGCGGGGAGGGTGATGCGCGAGGGTTGATTGAGGGCCAGCTGTAGCGTGGCGGTGGACGGGCCCACTGGCCGCTGGGCGGGGCGCTGACCGGGCTGGCCGGCAGGTAGTCGAGCGACCAGCCATGCATGGCCACTGCGGTGCCGTGGCCAAGCGATGAGCACAGCGGGCAGCTGGCCTGCATGTCGTTCATCTGGTGCTGCTGGTGGTCGTCCAGATCGACGCCAAGGCTGTCGCTGCCGAGGTTACAGAACACCACGCCTGCGCCACTAAGATGCTGCCCACTCATCTGGCCCTGATGGAAACCGCAGGTCAGCAGACTCACCAGGGTGCACAGATAGAGCACCAGGGCGAGTGAGAGGCGGTTGTCGCGGGTCAGATTCATGCGCGCAATTCTAGCACTGCGCGCGAGATGTGGAGCCATGCGGCTGGTTGCCGCATGGCTACTGCTCAGGCGTCGAAGCGGTCAGGCTCTTCGGCAAATGGCAGCTGGGCGGCCTGATCCAGCTCATCGCCGGGGTGGTTGGCCAGGCAGGTCTGTACGGCGATATACAACCCCAGCAGGGTCAGCAATCCCGAGAGTTCTGCAATCAGCATCGTTAGTCCCTCCGTTTCATCAACTGGCTGTAGCCAGATAGGCGGCTGCCGTCTGCTCCGTCTTTGCCTGCCGCACGGTACGCCAGGTGTTCCAGGCCATGCACAGCATGCCGGTCAGGAAAAATGCGCCACCGATCACGCGGACCACATAGCCCGGATGGCTGGCCTCCAGCGCTTCAACAAAGCTGTAGGTCGGTGTGCCGTCCACGTTCATGGCCCGCCACATCAGGCCCTGGGTAATGCCGTTGACCCACATCGACACGATGTAGAGCACTGTGCCGATGGTCGCCAGCCAGAAGTGCAGGTTGATCAGGCCAACGCTGTACATCTTTTCCGTGCCGAAGACCTTTGGGATCAGGTGGTATAGCGAGCCGAAGGTGATCAGTGCTACCCAGCCTAGCGCACCCGCGTGGACGTGGCCGATGGTCCAGTCAGTATAGTGCGACAGCGCGTTCACGGTTTTGATCGCCATCATAGGACCTTCGAACGTCGACATGCCGTAGAAGGCCAGCGCCACCACCAGAAAGCGCAGAATCGGGTCGCTGCGCAACTGATGCCAGGAGCCCGACAGTGTCATCATGCCGTTGATCATGCCGCCCCAGCTCGGTGCCAGCAGAATCAGCGACATCACCATGCCGAGCGACTGCGCCCAGTCGGGTAGCGCGGTGTAGTGCAGGTGGTGCGGGCCGGCCCAGATATACAGGCTGATCAGCGCCCAGAAGTGCACAATCGACAGCCGGTAGGAGTAGACCGGGCGATTCACCTGCTTGGGCACAAAGTAATACATCATGCCGAGAAAACCGGTGGTCAGAAAAAAGCCCACCGCGTTGTGCCCGTACCACCACTGCACCATGGCATCGGTAGCCCCTGCGTAGACGGGGTAGGACTTGAACCAGCTGATCGGAATGGCTGCGTGATTGACGATGTGCAGCACTGCGATCACCAGAATGAAAGCGCCGAAGAACCAGTTGCCGACGTAGATGTGGCGGCTCTTGCGGCGCATCAGGGTGCCGAAGAACACGATGGCGTAGGCGACCCAGACAACCGCCATCAACAGCGCACCGGTAAATTCGATCTCGGCGTATTCCTTGGTGGTGGTCAGGCCCTGAGGCAGGGTTACCAGCATGGTCACGATGACCGCCTGCCAGCCCCAGAAGGTGAACGCGGTCAGCCGCGGCGCGATCAGCGGCGTCTGGCAGGTGCGCTGCACTACGTAGTAGCTGGCAGCAAACTGCGCGCTGCCGGCAAAACCAAAGATCACCAGGCTGGTGTGCAGCGGCCGCAGGCGGCCGAAGCTGGTCCAGGGCAGGTCCATGTTCAGCGCTGGCCAGACCAGTTGCGAGGCGACCAGCAGGCCGACGGACATGCCGATCACGCCCCAGACCACGGTCATGATGGTGAATTGGCGCACCACCTTGTAGTTGTACATTTGCGCAGCAGAGTTCTGCATCTTCAACCCCTTCATGGCAGTGAGGCGACGTACGTCGCCATAACGCCCGCACTCTAAGGTTTGGGGGTAATACAAAACAGACTCAGAGGTTGCTGCAAAAAGCAGATCAGATAGCGCTGCGCTCAGAACGCGGCGAGCAGCCGCCCCAGCGTCGCCATGGCCTGTTCGCAGCGCTCATCCCACGGCGTGCCGTAGTTCAGGCGCGCGCAGTTGCGGTACTGCCGGTTGGCCGAAAAGATCGGCCCCGGTGCCAGGCTGATGCCCTGTGCCAGCGCCAGCTGGAATAGCTGCAGGGAGTCGACCCGCTCGGGAAATTCAAACCACAGGAAGTAACCCCCATTGGGCCGACTGACCCGCGTTTCGCGGGGGAAATGCCGCGCGGCCGAGGCCAGCATGGCGCGCTGTTGGCTCTCCAATGCATGACGCAGCTTGCGCAGGTGGCGGTCGTAGCCGCCGTGCTGCAGATAGTCGGCGAGCGCAGCCTGAGCCGGTACCGACGGCGAGATGGTGGTCATCAGTTTGAGCCGGCTGACCTGCTCGGCAAAGCGCCCGGCTGCCACCCAGCCGACCCGGTAACCCGGCGCCAGGCACTTGGAGAACGAGCCGCAGTTCATTACCAGCCCGTCGGTATCGAAGCTCTTGACCGGCTTGGGCGGCTTGGCGCTGAAGTACAGCTCGGCGTAAACGTCATCCTCGATCATGGGCACCTGATGCTGTTGCAGCAGGGCATACAACTGCTTCTTCTTGGCGTCGCTCATGCTGGCGCCCAGCGGGTTCTGCAGGCTGCTCATGAACCAGCAGGCCTTGATCGGAAAGCGCTGGAGACTGTCGGCCAGACTGTCGAGGTCGATGCCTTCGCGCGGGTGCACCGGGATCTCGACCGCCTTGAGTTGCAGCCGCTCCAGCACCTGCAAGGTGGCGTAGAACGCCGGGCTTTCGATTGCCACCAGATCGCCGGGCTGGGTGACCGACTGCAGGCAGAGGTTGAGTGCCTCCATCGCGCCGTTGGTAATCACCTGCTCGTCCATCGGCAACAGCATGCCGCTGACCATGTAGCGCAGGGCGATCTGGCGGCGCAGGTCGGGGTTGCCGGCGGTCATGTCGGCAATCACCGAGTGGGGCTTCATGTCGCGAACGCTGCTGGCCAGCGAGCGTGACAGCCGTGCCAGCGGAAACAGATCAGGGCTCGGGAAGGCCGAGCCAAAGGCGACCATCTCCGGGTCCTTGAGCGAGCCAAGCACCGAGAACACCAGCTCGCTGACGTCCACATCGACGCTGCTGGAAGCGTAGGGGCTGATATTCGGCTCGCTCAGCTGACGCCGTGCCAGCGAGTGGACGAAGTAGCCCGAGCGCGGTCTGGCTTGAATCAGACCGCGATCTTCCAGCAGATAGTAGGCCTGAAAGACGGTCGACGGACTGACCCCGTAGGTGCGGCTGGCGTGCCGCACCGAGGGGACCTTTTCGCCCGGGGCAATGACCCCGGTGCGGATCAGTTCGGCAATGTCGTCAGCCAGCTTTTCGTAGCGTTTCATCCGGTCCTGCGACTCTGATGGTGGTGTGCGCCACTGTAGGCCATCACGCGCACGCATGCGATATCAACGCACTTGAGGGGCGACAAAGGTGCTCTGGTCGCTGACTCGGCTGGCCGGGTCGTTCAGATCCTGCACGACGAATTCCAGCGGCTCGCTGCCAGCGGCGGTTGTTGCATCGCGGCGGCTGACCCGCACGGCCACGGTGCCGGTCTCGCCCGCAGGGACCTGCAGGTTGCCGAGGCCCTGAGTATTGAACCGCTCGGCGTCCGCCAGGCTGAGGCTGTACTCGCGTGGCTGCTGGGTCTTGTTCAGCACCTTGAGGGTGTAGATATTTTCGATCTCGCCACTGCTGTTGGCGCGGAATACGCTGCGGTCACGGCTGATGTCCAGATCGATCAGCGGGCGGGTCTGCAGGCCCCAGACCAGGCCGCCGATCATCAGCAACAGGGCGATTGCGTAGCCGACCAGACGCGGGCGCAGCCAGTGTGTCTTGCCGCCAGCCAGCGCACGTTCGGAGGTGTAGCGAATCAGCCCGCGCTGGTAACCCATCTGATCCATGATGCCATTGCAGGCGTCGATGCAGGCGCCGCAGCTGATGCAGTCGATTTGCAGACCGTCGCGGATGTCGATACCGGTCGGGCAGACTTGTACGCAGACGGTGCAGTCGATGCAGTCGCCCAAACCGCTAGCTGCCGGGTCAGTGTTTTTCTTGCGTGGGCCGCGTGCTTCACCGCGCGCCGCGTCGTAGGTCACCAGCAGCGTGTCGGCATCAAACATCGCGCTCTGGAAACGCGAGTACGGGCACATGTGCACGCATACCTGCTCGCGCAGCCAGCCGGCGTTGAAGTAGGTGGCGGCGGTAAAGCACAGCAGCCAGAACGCGGTAGTCGCGCCAACCTGCCAACTCAGCAGGTCGTTCACCAGCTCGCGTACCGGGGTGAAATAACCGATGAAACCAATTGCCGTGGCCAGGCTGATGGCGAGCCACAGGCCGTGCTTGGCGCCGCGGCGCAGCAGCTTGTTGAGCGACCAGGGCGCGGCGTCGAGGCGAATGCGCTGGTGACGTTCACCCTCGGTGACCTTCTCGACCCACATGAAGATCCAGGTCCAGACGCTCTGCGGGCAGCTGTAACCGCACCACACCCGGCCGGCGACCACGGTGATGAAGAACAGGCCGAAGGCGGCAATCATCAAAATCGCCGACAGCAGGGTGAAATCCTGCGGCCAGAAGGTCGCACCGAAGATGTGGAACTGCTTGCTGTCCAGATCCCACAGCACGGCTTGCTGACCGTTCCAGTCGATCCAGGCGGTACCGAAGAACAGTAGCATCAGCGCACCCGCGCCGAGCAGCCGCAGGTTGCGGTACAGACCCTTGAAACTGCGGGTGTGAATCGGGCCGCCCTGTTGGGCGGGTGTCAGATCTTTCAGGGGGATGTGGCTGGTCATGGCATCACGGCTCTTGGATTTTCAGGCTGTGGCGATGATGCGGGGATGGCTGATCTGGTAACAGATTCAGATTGGACGCAAAAAACCATATCAGATGGCGCTAAAAGGTTTCTCAGAGCACCGGCCTGACTGGCCTGAAGACGGATTGCGCGCAGCCTGAAATGGTCTGCTGATACGGTTTTTTTTGCCGGATCTGAGGCTGGTACGGCTCAGGCGGCCTGCGCATAGTGGCCGCCTTGTTGATTCGGTGCGGTAGATCCGCTGTGTGCGGCTGCTGTGCCTTGGAGGTGAGCATGTACCACTACGATGAGTACGACCGGGCGCTGGTCGCTGAGCGGGTCGCCCAGTTTCGTGATCAGATCAGTCGGCGTTTGAGCGGTGAACTGAGTGAGGAAGAGTTTCTGCCGCTGCGTCTGCAGAACGGTCTCTACCTGCAGCGCCATGCCTACATGCTGCGGGTGGCGATTCCTTACGGCACCTTGTCGGCAGATCAGTTGCGCGCGCTGGCGAGTGTCGCCCGGGATTTTGACCGTGGCTACGGCCACTTCACCACACGCCAGAACATTCAGTTCAACTGGATCGAGCTGGAACAGGTGGGCGACATTCTGGCCCGGTTGGCGGCGGTCGACATGCATGCGATTCAGACCTCCGGCAACTGCGTGCGCAATATCAGCACTGACGCCTTTGCCGGCGTGGCCGCCGATGAGCTGCTCGACCCGCGGCCGTTGGCCGAGATTCTGCGCCAGTGGTCGACGGTCAATCCCGAGTTCCTCTACCTGCCGCGCAAGTTCAAGATCGCCCTGTGTTCGGCCAGCGAAGACCGCGCGGCGGTGATGATGCATGACATCGGGCTGTATCTGTACCGCGATGGCGCAGGGGAAATGCTGTTCGACGTCATGGTTGGTGGTGGCCTGGGCCGCACGCCGATTCTGTCGCAGCCGATCCGCAAGGCGCTGCCCTGGCAGCATTTGCTGTCCTACGTGGAGGCGGTGCTGCGGGTCTACAACCGCCATGGTCGGCGGGACAACAAGTACAAGGCGCGCATCAAGATTCTGGTCAAGGCGCTGGGGATCGAGGCCTTTGCCCGTGAGGTTGAGGCCGAATGGGAGCACATCAAGGACGGCCCCGCCGAGCTGACCCGCGAGGAGTACGAGCGCGTTGCGGCCAGCTTTCAGCCGCCGGAGTACCCGCCACAACCGGCGGTCGATCTGGCATTCGGCAGTGCGCTGGCGCGCGACGCCGAGTTTGCCCGCTGGGTGCAGCGCAACACCCAGGCGCACAAGCAGCCGGGCTATGTGTCGGTCACGCTGTCGACCAAGCCCGGTGCCGACATGCCGCCAGGCGACGTGACCGCCGAGCAGATGGAGCAGATTGCGAAGATGGCCGAGCAGTTCGGCTTCGGCGAGATTCGGGTCGCCCACGAGCAGAATCTGGTCCTGCCGGATGTCGCCAAGGCTGATCTGTACGCGCTCTGGCAGCAGGCCCGCGAGTACGGCCTGGCGACGGCCAATATCGGTTTGCTGACCGACGTGATTGCCTGCCCCGGCGGTGACTACTGTTCGCTCGCCAATGCCAAGTCGATACCGGTAGCGCAGGCGATTCAGCAGCGTTTTGCCGACCCCGAACTGCTGCAGGATCTGGGCGAGATCAGCCTGAATATCTCCGGCTGCATGAACGCCTGCGGCCACCACCACATCGGCAATATCGGCATTCTTGGGGTCGATAAGAACGGCAGCGAGTGGTACCAGCTCACCATCGGCGGGGCGCAGGGCAAGCACAGCGCACTGGGCAAGGTGATTGGCCCGGCCTTCAGCGCCGAAGACGTGCCGGAGGTAATCGCCACCCTGGCCGAGGTCTACCGCGAGCAGCGACAGGGAGCGGAGCGCTTTGTCGATACCGTCGAGCGTATCGGTCTGGCGCCGTTCAAGGCGCGGGTGTACCCGGCGCAGGAGGCACGCGCATGAACAACCTGATCCGACTGACTGAACATGGCCCGGAACGGGTGTGCACCGATCCCTGGACGCTGGCGCTGACCGAAGAACCGGCCGCTGATGGCCCGCGCATCCTCAGTCTGGATGCGTGGCTGCAGCGCCAGCCCGAGCCGGTGTTGAGCGGCCAAGCGCCCAGTGCCGATGCGGTCTGCCTGCAGCCCGATGACGAGGCCGAGCAACTGCAGCCCTACCTCGCGGTGCTGCCGTTGATTGCCGTGCTGTTCCCGAGCTTTCGCGATGGCCGGGGCTACAGTCAGGCGTATCTTTTACGCACGCGCGTCGGTTGGACTGGCGAGCTGCGCGCGGTCGGCGATGTGTTGCGCGATCAGCTCAGCCACATGCGTCAGTGCGGCTTTGATGCCTTTGCCATCCGTGAGGACAAATCTGCCGAAGATGCCATCAAGGGGCTGAACGGCATGAGCGTGCTCTACGGTCGCTCGGCGATTGAGCCACGGCCGCTGTTTCGTCGGCGGGCCAGCGAATGCTGAAGGGGCTGTTGTTGCTGGTGGTGATGCAGGCGATGGGCGCGTTGCTGCAGGCGCTCTGGCTGCCGATGCTGCCCGCTCCGGTGATCGGTTTGCTGCTGCTGTTGGCGTTGCTGGTGTTGCTGGGCCGCATTCCAGACTGGCTGGAGCAGGCCAGCGCGGCTCTGCTGGGATTTTTGCCATTGATGCTGGCGATTCCGGCGACCGGTATTGTGCTCGGCGGGGATGTGCTGCTGGCCCAGTTGCCCGCTATTGGCGCGGGTCTGGTGGTCTCGCTGGTGCTGTGCATCCCCTTGTGCGGGGTGTTGATGCAGCGGCTGATGGCAGGGCAGCGCGATGATGACTGACGCTCTGCTGCAAGTCGCCCACGCGCCGCTGACCGCCATCGCGCTGACGCTTGCGGCCTTTGTCTTTGCGCTCTGGCTCTACCGGCGCACCGGCTGGCTGGTGCTGCAGCCGGTGCTGATTACCATGCTGCTGATCATCGCCGGTATCCGCCTGCTGCAGCTGGACTACGCCGCCTACCGCGACGCGGTGGTGCCCATCGCCTGGCTGCTGGGGCCAACAACGGTCGCCCTGGCGGTGCCGCTGTATCGCAACCTGCGGCGCATCCGCGACAACCTCTGGCCGGTACTGGCGACCTTACTGGTCGGTGGCTGCGCGATAGTCGTGCTCACCCTGTTGAGCGCCTCGCTGCTGGGCGCTGATCTGCCGGTGCTGATGACGCTGGCGACCAAGTCGGTAACCATGCCGATTGCCATGCCATTGGCCGAGCAAATGGGCGGGCTGGCTGCGCTGGCGGCGGTGCTGGTGATGCTGACCGGCGTGCTCGGCACCGTGCTGGTGCCGCCGTTGCTGCAGCTGGCCGGCGTGGTTCACCCTGCGGCGCGGGGCATGGCGTACGGCATGAACGCCCATGCGGTCGGCACCGCGAGAGCGCTGGAAGAGGGCGATGAATGCGCTGCGTTCGCCGCTCTGGCGATGGGGGCGTTGGGCGTGCTCACGGCCTTGCTGTTGCCCGCGGCGGTGCTGGGCTGGAGGCTGGTAATCGCCTGATCGCTGGCGGTGAGATGCAGCACCCGGCGAGGTGTCACCGGGTGCTAGCGGTTCAGGCGCCGGCGGTCAGATGCCGTGCAATGCCACGCTTGAGGGGGCGCAACTGCTGCGCCGCGCGCAGCGCCGCCCCGCGTAGCAGGCGCATGGGCAGGCGGTCATTGGTATAACAGTCGACCAGCAGGTTGGTCGCCTGGTAGAGCGGCCAGGTCGCCAGGCGCTGCTGGCGCTCGTAGCGGTTGAGCAGGGCAATGGAGCCGATATCGCGGTTGCGCCGCTGGGCGTCGAGCAGCAGGGTGCTCAAGCGTTGCACGCTGCCCAGGCCAAAGTTGAAGCCGTGGGCGGTGACCGGATGCATGCCCACGGCAGCATCGCCGATCAGGGCGCTGCGGTGTGCGGTGAGGTGGCTGGCATAGGCGCCGACCAGCGGATAGACATGCCGCTCGCTGACCAGCTCCATGCAGCCCAGGCGGCCGTCAAAACGCTGTTCCATTTCAATGGCAAATTCGTCTGGACTCATCTGCTGCAGGCGCTCGATGTCCCGTGGCGGCAGGGTCACTACCACCGAGGACTGCCGGCCATTGAGGGGCAACAGGGCCAAGGTCTGGCCGTAGCCAAACCACTCCCAGGCCACCTGCTGGTGATCGGCGTCGTGCTGCATGCGGCACACCAGCATGCTTTTGCCAAAGTCCTTCATCTGCGCGCCGATGCCCAGCAGGCGCCGGGTTTCGGAAAAACGGCTGTCTGCGGCCACCAGCAGGCTGCACTCCAGCGTACTGCTGTCATCTAGGGCCAGTTCAACGCCGCCGCTGTGCTGGCGCAGGTGACGCAGGCGGGTGCCTGCGCGCAGGGTTGTGGTGCCCTTGGCCTGCAGGCTGTCCCACGCAGCCTGGCGGATAGCCCGGTTGGCAACCAGATGCCCCAGGTGATCGCTGCCGGCGTGGCGCGCCTGAATTTGCAGGGCAAAGGCGGACGGTCCGTTGAACACCTGTGCATCGCGCAGCAGGGCTACGTCGTCGCTGGGCAGGCGGTCCCAGATATCCAGTTGCTGCAGCAGAGCGCGCGAGGTGTGGGTCAGGGCGATTTCGCGGCCGTCGAAGGCGGGGTTGGCTATGGCCTCTTCGCTCTGACGCTCGATCAGCGTCACCGCTAGGCCGCTGTCGGCCAGAGCCCGGGCTAGACACAGGCCGCTCGGGCCGGCGCCGATGATGGCGATATCGCAGTGCATGACAGTCGCTCCTGACAGGATGAAAAGCGCAGTCTAGACACTATCCTGCCCACTTTAATTGTCCTGGGTCAGTTGTTGCCCCGAGTCGGTGCAGGCGCTTGCGGTCAGTGACAACCTGACAAACGTTGGGGATGCTGCGTGGCCTGTACCTTTTGGACCGAATAAGACCAAAAGGTCTGCTGGATTCGTTTGAGGGTACAAAACTTGCTGCAGTGCCGGCTCAGTCATTCAACCGGATAGCCGCTATGAGCAAACCCCTGGTCCGCTGGGACCTTAACCCGCGCCGCGCTGCGGTCATCGTCGTCGACATGCAGAAGGTGTTCTGCGAACCGGACGGCGCACTCTACGTGCCAAACACCGCCAAGATCATTCAGCCGATTCAGGCGCTGGTTGATGCTGCCCGTGGTGTCGATGTGCCGGTGATTTACCTGCGCCACATCGTGCGCGGCGACGGCAGCGACACCGGCCGCATGCGCGATCTGTACCCCAACGTGGACGAGATTCTGGCCCGCAGCGAGCCGAATGTGGAGGTGATTGACGCGCTGGCGCCGCAGTCGGGCGACGTGATCATCGACAAGCTGTTCTACAGCGGCTTTCACGGCACCGATCTGGATACCGTGCTGCGCGCCCGCGATGTGGACACCATCATTGTCTGCGGCACGGTGACCAACGTCTGCTGCGAGACCACCATCCGCGACGGCGTGCACCGCGAGTACAAGGTGATCGCCCTGAGCGACGCCAACGCCGCGATGGATTACCCGGACCTGGGCTTTGGTGCCATCAGTGCCGAGGAGATTCAGCGCATCTCGCTCAGCACCATCGCCTATGAGTTTGGTGAGGTGACCAGCACCGCGGATGTGATTGCGCGGCTGTCCACTGGTTAAGCAGGCAACCAGCGCATCAACAGCGCGTACTTGAGATCGGCCAGCGGCGGGCGCGGTATGCGTACGCTGTGACCATTGCCGGGTGCGACCTCGATGGCGTTGCCGTTGCGGTCCTGCAGGGCTTCTAGCACAAAGCTGTGGTTGCCCTGCGGGGTCATCAGTTCCAGCTGATCGCCAATGGCAAAGCGGTTTTTCACATCGATCTCAATCCAGTCGCTGGTTTCGCCGGTCAGCTCGCCAACGAACTGGTGACGGCTCATGCGTGAGGCGCCCTGCTCATAGTTCTGGTACACGCCCGGTGGATGACGGCGGTAGAAACCTTCGGTGTAGCCACGGTTGGCGAGGCTCTCCAGATCGTCCATCAAACCGAGGTTGAACGGGCGGCCGGCCACCGCGTCGTCGATGGCCTGGCGGTAGACCTGCGCCGTGCGGGCGACGTAGAAGTGCGACTTGGTGCGGCCTTCGATCTTCAGGGAATCGACACCCATCTGCACAAAGCGCTCGACGTGCTGCACTGCGCGCAGGTCTTTGGAGTTCATGATGTAGGTGCCGTGCTCATCTTCCTCGATGGCCATCGGCTCGTCCGGCTTGTCGTGCTGGGTGATGATCTGCACCGGCTGCGCCAGCGGCTCGATATTGCCCTCGGCGGTTTCGACCGCGGGTTGCACGTCGTACTGCCAGCGGCAAGCGTTGGTGCACGCACCCTGGTTGGCGTCGCGGTGGTTGAAGTAGCCGGACAGCAGGCAGCGGCCGGAGTAGGCGATGCACAGCGCACCGTGTACAAACACTTCAAGGCCCACGTCCGGGCAGCGTTGGCGGATTTCCTCGACCTCTTCCAGCGACAGCTCGCGCGACAGAATGATGCGTTCGAGCCCCAGCTGCTGCCAAAACTTCACCGTCGCCCAGTTGACCGCATTGGCCTGCACCGACAGGTGCACCGGCAGCTCCGGCCAGCGCTCGCGCACCAGCATGATCAGCCCCGGGTCCGACATGATCAGCGCATCTGGCCCCATTGCGACCACCGGTTCAAGGTCGCGCAGGTAGGTGGCGACCTTGCTGTTATGCGCCGCGATATTGCTGGCCAGGTAGAAACGCTTGCCGAGTGCGTGTGCCTCCTTGATGCCCTCGGCCATGACCTCCGGGTTGTGGAAGTCGTTCTCGCGCACGCGCAGACTGTAGCGCGGCTGACCGGCGTACACCGCGTCGGCGCCATAGGCGAAGGCGTAGCGCATGGCTTTGAGGGTGCCGGCCGGAGCCAGCAGTTCGGGAGCGTTAAGCATGATCGGGACCTGCGAAAAAAGGCGGCAGCATAGTGGCTTGTCCTGCCTTGCGTATTGATCGAGATCAGCGCTTGGCTTGGCCGCCGCTGGCGGATGCCGCACAATGCCGGCTCACTCGCGATGAGCCCGACCGATGGATATCAGCCTCGCCAGAACCTTTCTTGAAGTTGTCCGCAGCGGCAGCCTGATCGCTGCCTCAGAGCAACTGCACGTGACCCAGGCGGCGGTGACGGCGCGCATCCAGAGCCTGGAGTCGCAGCTCAATTGCCGCCTGTTTGTGCGCAACCGCGGCGGCGCCAGGCTGACCCGCGACGGTGAGCTGTTTGTTACCTATGCCAACCAGTTGGTGCAGACCTGGGAGGCGGCGCAGCGCGACCTGCCGTTGATCAGTGGTATCGACAGCGTCTTGCACCTGGGCTGCGAAACCAGCCTCTACAACCCGCTGATGCTGCACTGGGTGCGCTTGCTGCGGGCGGAGCAGGGCAGTCAGGCGGTGCACACCGAGGTCGGCGAAGGCGCGGCGCTGCAGCGCCGCCTGGAGCAGGGCACGCTGGATGCGGCGCTGGTGTTCCAGCCAAGCTACTGGCCGGGCCTGCAGGTGGAGGAGCTGCTGGAAGAAAAGCTGATTCAGGTTTGCCTGCCGAGCCAGCCCGAGCCCTATATCTACATCGACTGGGGCGAGGCCTTTCGCCAGCAGCATGATCGCGCTCTGCCGGATAAGGCCAAGGCCGAGCTGACCTTCAACCTGGGGCCTATGGCCCTGCAGTATCTGCTCAGCTGTGGCGGCAGTGGCTATTTTCGGACCCGAGTGGTGCAGAGCTACCTGGATAGCGGCCAGTTGCAGCGGGTGCCGCGCGCGCCGGAGTTCAGCTTCCCGGCCTGGCTGGTCTATGCCCGCGAGCGCGACAGCGAGGCGCTGCAGCAGGCGATCGCGCTGTTACGCCGCGCCGCCGCCGACAGCCACGACTGGTCGCAGCGCTGGGGCTGAGCCCCCGCGCAGTCAGCCGCGCATCAGCAGGTTGTCCTGCATGGCGGCAATCAGGTCGGTCTGGGTGACCATGCCGACCAGTCTGTTCTGCTCGACTACCGGCAGGCAGTGCAGGCCCTGACTCGACAGCATGGGGATCAGCTCGCTGACGGGCAGCTCCGGCGCCACCGCAACGACCGGTGAGGTCATCACCTCACTCAGCGGCGACTTCTCTCCACCACCGCGGCGCAGCAGGCGAAAGCTGCCGCTGCGCCCGACAAAGTTGGCCAGGTCGGTCAGGCTGACAATACCCACCAGCGCCTGCTCGGCATCCAGCACCGGCAGCACCCGCAGACGGTGCGCATGCAGCAGGTCGAGTGCTTCACGTACCCGGGTCTCTGGTGTGGCGCAGCGCAGGTCACGCGACATGATGTCGGCCACCTGGGCAGTGCCCATGCTGCGCCGCCGCGCGGCATCTTCTACCTTGCGCACCAGCTGTGTCAGGTCTTCGCGGGTCAGGTCGACAAAGCCGCCAATGTCCGCCAGCGCGGCGTCCAGGTCGGCATCGGAAAAGCCGACGCGCTGCAGCGCAGGTTGATCGCTGGTGTGCTGCAGGTTGATCTCGGGCAGCGGGCGTTTGGGGTAACGCACGCCGGTCAGGTTGTTGTAGAACAGCGCGATGGCGAGCAGCGTGAGCGCGTTAAGCATCACCGGCAGCACCGCTTTTTCGTCCAGCGCCTGCAGCGCCGGGCCGGCCAGCACCACACACAGCGCGACCGCGCCACCGGGTGGATGCAGGCAGCGTAGTGCGAACATGGCAATCAGCGACAGGGCAACGGCCAGCGCTGCCATCTCCAGGCTGTGGCCGCCCAGTTGCGCCACCAGCGTCGCCACCGTAGCGGATACCAGGTAACCACCAAAGATCGACCAGGGCTGGGCCAACGCGCCGGACGGTACGGAGAACAGCAGGATGGCCGAGGCACCAACCGGACCGATCAGCAGGGTGGCGACCGCTGCGCCAAACACCAGTTGGCATACCCAGACACTGACAAACAGCCCGATTGCCGCGCCACAGGTGGCGCGCAGCCATTCGCGCGGGCGGGTATGCAGTTGCTGGCCCGGTAGCAGGGTCAGACGTTGGGGGGCGGCTTTGCTGGTGATGCTGGTGGTATCGGTCATGATGGCGCTTGTCGGTGAAGCAGGGGATGAGTGTTGCGGGCGCCAGTTTGCCGCCGTGGTTTGATTTGGTCTAATCAATAATAATTTTCCATAAATTAGATTTTATTTGATTAATTTGGTCGCTTAGCTGGCCATGACTGTCGATGTGCGGGCCCGCAGCGGATGCTGCACAGCTCTTTTGGAAAACCTGCCGTCAATTGATCTCGATCAAGATATCGCCGCCATTTCTGTCGGCAGAATGCGCTCCATGTTGTGTCTGGTTTTTATTTTTCTACTACATGATGTGTTATGGAGGCGCGAATGGATATGCAGACCCAAAGCTGGCCACGGTGGTTGAACAAGCGCGATGACAACCGTGTGGCCTTTGACTCGAGTAAGATCGAGCGCGCCATTGAACGCGCTGGTGCGGCCACCGGGGAGCTGGGCGCCGCGCAGGCGCACATCCTGACCCGCGCGGTGCTGCCGTTGCTGCCCGAGGGGCTGGAGCTGACGGTGGAGCAGATTCAGGACTGCGTCGAGCGGGTGCTGATGGAAGCCGGTTACTATCCCACCGCCCGCGCCTATATCGTCTATCGTGAACGCCACGGGCGGCTGCGGCGTGAGCGGCGCAGTCTGGTGGATGTGGCAGCCTCCATGAACGAATACCTGCGGCGTGAAGACTGGCGCGTGCAGGCCAACGCCAATCAGGGTTACTCCCTTGGCGGGCTGATTCTCAATGTGTCGGGCAAGGTGGTTGCCAACTACTGGCTGGACGAGGTGTACAGCCCGGAGATCGGCGCCGCTCACCGCGAGGCCGATCTGCACATCCACGACCTCGACATGCTGGCCGGCTATTGCGCTGGCTGGTCGTTGCGCAGCCTGCTGCACGAGGGTTTCAACGGTGTGCCGGGGCGTATCGAGGCGGGGCCGCCAAAGCACCTGTCGAGCGCCCTGGGGCAGATGGTGAATTTTCTCGGAACCCTGCAGAACGAGTGGGCCGGCGCTCAGGCATTCAGTTCCTTTGACACCTATCTGGCACCCTACGTGCGCAAGGACAGCCTGACCTTTGAACAGGTGCGCCAGTTGCTGCAGGAGTTTATCTACAACCTCAACGTGCCGTCGCGCTGGGGGACCCAGACGCCCTTTACCAACCTGACCTTTGATTGGGTTTGTCCGCAGGATCTGCGTGAACAGGTGCCGGTCATCGGCGGCGAGGAAATGCCTTTCTGTTACGGTGATCTGCGGCACGAGATGGACCTGATCAACCGTGCCTACATTGACGTAATGATGGCCGGCGACGCGCGCGGACGGGTGTTTACCTTCCCGATTCCGACCTACAACATTACCCACGACTTTCCCTGGGACAGCGACAACGCCACGCGGCTGTTTGAGATGACCGCGCGCTACGGGCTGCCGTACTTCCAGAACTTCCTCAACTCCGACATGCAACCCAATCAGGTGCGCTCGATGTGCTGCCGCTTGCAACTGGACGTGCGCGAGCTGCTCAAGCGCGGCAACGGCCTGTTTGGTTCGGCAGAGCAGACCGGCTCGCTGGGGGTGGTGACCATCAACTGCGCGCGGCTGGGGCACGTGCACGCAGGCGATCTGCCGGCACTGCTGGCGCGGCTGGACCAGTTGCTGGATCTGGCCTTTGAGAGCCTGGAGGTCAAGCGCAAGGTCATTCAGCACCATATGGATGCGGGCCTGTATCCCTACACCAAGCGCTACCTGGGCACCCTGCGCAATCACTTCTCGACCATTGGCGTTAACGGTGTGCACGAGATGCTGCGCAACTTCACTGCCGACCGCGAGGGCATGCATACCGAGGCGGGCGCCGAGCTGGCCTTGCAGGTGCTGGACCATGTGCGCGCCCGGCTGGTCGAGTATCAGGAGCGCAGCGGGCACCTCTATAACCTGGAGGCGACGCCGGCCGAGGGCACGACCTATCGATTTGCCAAAGAGGACCGCAAGCGTTATCCCGACATTTTGCAGGCCGGCTGCAGCGAGGCGCCGTATTACACCAACTCCTCGCAGCTACCGGTGGGCCTGACCGACGACCCCTTCGAGGCGCTGTCGCTGCAGGATGCCGCCCAGTGCAAGTACACCGGCGGCACGGTACTGCACCTGTATATGGGGGAGCGGATCTCTTCGGCGGCGGCCTGTCGGCAACTGGTACGCGCCGCGCTGTCGCGTTTTCGCCTGCCGTATCTGACCATCACGCCGACCTTTTCGATCTGCCCGGTGCACGGCTATCTGGCCGGCGAGCACGAGTTTTGTCCGCGTTGCGACGAGGCGCTGCTGCAACAGCAGGCCAGCACCGGTTGCGGCGCCTGCAGCGACGCTTAATCCCGTTACCCACAGCAAGGAGCAACATCATGAGCCAATGCAACACCCTGCCCACCGAGCAGCGTCAGCGCTGCGAAGTCTGGACGCGCGTCATGGGCTATCACCGTCCGGTGTCGGCCTTCAACCCGGGCAAGCAGTCCGAGCACCGCGAACGCCAACACTTCAGCGAGCCGCGCTGAGCAACTGGCGCATCCGGCCTGCGGGCCGGGTGCGCTACGGGAAAGCCCATGAAAGCCTGTTCTGCTCAGGCCGCCGACAGCTTGCGCATTGGCGGCCTGTTACCCATGACCACTCTGGATTACCCCGACCACCTGTCCTGCGTGCTGTTCTGTCAGGGCTGCGCCTGGCGTTGCCGGTATTGTCACAACCCTGAGCTGATCGCTGCGCGTGGTAAGGCGGCGCATGACTGGCGTAGCGTCTTGCGCTTTTTGCAGCAGCGCCAGGGCCTGCTTGATGCGGTGGTTTTCAGTGGTGGCGAAGCCACTCTGCAGCCGGCTTTGCCTGAGGCCATGCAGGCGGTGCGGTCGCTCGGCTTCAAGGTTGGTTTACACAGCGCCGGTATCAAGCCTGCTGCGCTGGAGCGGGTGTTGCCCTGGTGTGACTGGGTGGGGTTTGACGTCAAGGGGTTGGAGGATCAGGTCGAGCTGATCACCGGCACGCCGCGCAGCGGTCAGGCCAACTGGCAGAGCCTGCGACTGCTGCACGATAGCGGTGTTGACTATGAATGCCGCACCACCGTGCACTGGCAACTGTTCGACAGCGGCGCCGTACTGCGCCTGGCCTATCGGCTGGCACGGCAGGGTGTACGCCGTTTTACCGTGCAGCTGGCGCGCCCCGCGCGCATGCTGGACCCGACGCTGGGGCTGAGTACTGCCCCGCCTGAGGCGGCCAGTCTGTGGCTGCAGCTGCACGGGCTATTTGAGCGCTTCGAGCTGCGCGAGGCCTGACACGACTACTATCGTCGCATCTGCAGGCCGTCCACTTGACCCAGGTCAGTGAGTGGTTGCGGCCTATTGACCATGATCTTTATGTGGTTAATGGACAAGCAGCCGAGGTGGCATATGAAGATCCGTGTATTGCTCCTGTGTATGGCCGGCATCGCACCGGCGATGGCGATGACGCCGAACAACGAACCAATCCAGCCTATTTTGCCCGCGCAGATAACCGACCCGGCCAAGGTGGAGCTGGGCAAACAGCTGTTTTTTGACCCACGCCTGTCGCGCTCGGGTTTTATTTCCTGCAACTCCTGCCACAACCTGAGCATGGGCGGCAGCGACAACCTGCAAACCTCTATCGGGCACAACTGGCAGCAGGGCCCGATCAACTCACCGACCGTACTCAACTCCAGCCTCAACGTGGCGCAGTTCTGGGATGGCCGCGCGGCAGACCTCAAGGAGCAGGCTGCCGGGCCCATCGCCAACCCGGGCGAGATGGCGTTTACCCATACCCTGGCGGTCGATACCCTGCGCTCGATCCCGCAGTACAGTGACGCCTTTGCCCGGGTCTACGGTGTGGAGCAGATCACCATCGACGAGGTGACCGACGCCATCGCCGAGTTCGAGGAAACCCTGGTCACGCCATTCTCGCGTTTTGATCGCTGGTTGCTGGGTGATACCCAGGCGATGACAGAGGACGAACTGCGCGGCTATCAGCTGTTCAAGGACACCGGTTGTGTGGCCTGTCATAACGGCCCGGCTGCCGGTGGCAACAGCTTTCAAAAAATGGGTCTGGTCAGTGCCTATGAAACCGCCAACCCGGCCGAGGGCGTTGCCGGCCTGACTGGCCAGGATGCCGACCGCTTCAAGTTCAAGGTGCCGACCCTGCGTAACGTCGAGCTGACCTATCCCTACTTCCATGATGGCGCTTACTGGACGCTGGAAGAGGCGGTTGACGTGATGGCCCGGCTGCAACTGGGGCGCCAGCTGGGCGACGAGGATATTGCCAGCATTACTGCCTTCCTCAAGACCTTGACCGGCCAGCAACCCAGCTTTGCGCTGCCGATTTTGCCGCCGTCCAATAACGCCACGCCGCGGCCCAAGCCCTTCGAGTAGGGCGCTCGGCGGATGCAGGTTACTGCGCTGGCGGCGAGCAGCTGGCTGCCAGCGCAGCAAAGCCCTGCAGGGTGCGGTCGACAAAGCGCTCGTCGCTGTACTCGGCTGCGCCCGGCAGCAACCCGTGAATGACCAGGGAGGTCAGGCCATGGGTGTAAGACCAGGCGGCGACCGATGCCTTGCGCACCTCGGCGCTGTCCAGCTCCTGTCCCAGCGTATCGGCCACCATGCGCTTGAGCTCACCAAAGGCAGCCAGCCGTTCACGCTGCAGTGCCGGAATCATGGTTTGCTCGGTAAATTCCGGACCAAACATCAATTGATAGAGCGCCGGATTGCTGCGCGCAAAGTGCAGGTAGGCGAGGCTGCCGGCGCGCAGCTTGTCCAGCCCGGAGCCGTCGTTGTAAGCGTGTTGCAGCGCGCGAGCCAGCTCGGCAAAGCCTTGCGCGGCAAGTTGGCCGATCAGCTCGTTGCGGTTCTGAAAATGGTGATAGGCCGCAGTGGCGCTGACACCTACGCGCTCTGATACCGCGCGCAAAGACAGCTTGGTTGGCCCCACTTCTTCCAGCAAGGCACGCGCTGCTGCCAGCAGCTGGGGGGCCAGGTTGCCTACGTGATAGGTGTCGCGTGCGCGTTTTGCGGGCTTTGCCATAAAGGGGTTCTCTGCGAGCGGTCAGGTTGAGCAGGCCCGAATCTTAACATGGGCAAGTATCTTGACATTGATAAGATTGCTCCGTACTTTCCTCTCAGCAGTTGAGCGAGATAACTACCAAGAGCCGCCGCGGCTGTGCCTGACTTTATCTTAACGCTGATAAGTTTGCTGCGCGCCGCAACACAAGGAGCCTGTGCATGATCGAATCCCGCCCGTGGGAGCGTCGTTACCCACCCGCACTGAAGCACTATCAGTTGGCGCCCGAGCTGTTGCTGGGCAACCTGGCGCAATTGCCCGAGCTGTTGTCCGAGCGCTACGGCGATAGTGCTGCGTTCACCGTGGTGCTGCCCAACGGCCTGACTGCCGATCTGTCATTTCGGCAGGTGCATGCGCTGTCGGACCAGTTTGCTGCCTGGCTGATCCATGAGCAGAAGATGCAGGTGGGTGAGGTAGTCGCGATTCAACTGCCGAACAGCCTGCATTATCCGGTCGCGGTGCTGGGCGCCTGGAAGGCCGGGCTGATCGTGACCAATGTTAACCCGTTGTACACCGAGCGGGAGGTGCGTAACCAATTGGCTGACAGCGGCGCGCGGTTGCTGATTGCCTGCGATCTGTTCGTCGAGCGCGCTGTGCCGGTGGTGCAGGAGCTGGGCGTGCCGCTGCTGACGACCAGCCTTGGTGACTTCTTTGCGCCGGAGGTCGGGCGGGCAATTGCCGCGCAGGCGGGGGTGGATGCCAACGGGTTGCCTTGTTTTGTCGATGCGTTGGCCCTTGGGGCGCGTCTGGCACTGACTGCCTATCGCGCCAACCCGGTTGCGCTTTATCAGTACACCGGCGGCACCACCGGGCGCAGCAAGGGCGCGGTGCTGACCCACGCCAATCTGCAGGCGGTGTTGCAGATGGCCGAGGATTACATCACAGGGTTCGGCATGCATTTCGAGCCGGGCGATGTGATTCTGACCGTGCCGCCGCTGTATCACATCTTCGCCTTCAACTTTAATTTCCTGCTGCTGTATCGCAGCGGCGGACGCAATCTGCTGATACCCAATCCGCGCCCGCTGAGCAATCTGCAGCCCGCGTTCGAGCAGTTCCCGGTGCGCTGGATGACCGGCGTCGACACGCTCTTCGCAGGCTTGCTGGCTGAGCCCTGGTTGCAGGCCAATCCGCCGCAGCTCAAGGCTGCCGTGTCCGGCGGCACCGCGTTGCGCCCCGCCACCGGCGAGCGCTGGCGCGCGCTGGCCGGTCAGATACTGGAGGGTTACGGGCTGACCGAGAGCAGCTGTTTTGTTGCCTTCAATCCGCCGGGTGAGCATTGCCGCCCCGGTACGGTTGGGCTGCCGCTGCCCGGTTGCGATGTGTTGCTTCGCGACGCTGGCGGCAAGGCCTGCGCGCCGGGTGAGGCGGGCGAGCTGCTGATCCGCGGCCCACACGTGGTGGGCAGCTACCTGAATCGGCCGGATGAAAACCGTGAGGCCTTCTACGATGGCTGGTTCAACACCGGCGACATCGCCGTGATGGACGAGCAGGGCTATCTGCGCATTGTCGATCGCAAGAAAGACCTGATTCTGGTGTCCGGTTTCAACGTCTACCCGAATGAGGTGGAAGACGTTTTGGCCGAGCATCCGGATGTAGCCGAGGTCGCCGTGGTGGGTGTGCCGGATGACAGCACCGGCGAGGCGATTCGCGCGTTCGTTGCCCTGCGCAGCGCGGGCGTCTCGGCCGAGCAACTGATCCTGCACTGCCGCGAGCGCCTGACCGCCTACAAGGTGCCGCGGCAGATTCTGTTCCGCGAGCAACTGCCCAAATCACCCGTTGGCAAGATACTGCGCGCCGAGTTGCGCGCCGAACAATGACGGCCGTTCTGGCCACTTACAAGAAGGAAAACACCATGTCAGATCTGCAACTTCAACCGGCCGCCGCCGCCACGCTTGAGCATTGGCACCAGATGGTCGAACGCAAGGACCTGGGCGAGTTGATCGGCCTGCTGGACGCCAACGCGGTGTTTCGCTCGCCGATGGCGCACTCGCCGTACCCGGGCGCTGAGGTGGTTTCGACCATCCTCAATACCGTGCTGCAGGTGTTCGAGAATTTTACTTATCACCGCCAGTTAGCGACCGGCGACGGCCTCAACGTGGTGCTGGAATTCAGCGCCGAAGTACATGGCCGTCAGCTTAAGGGGATCGACATGATTCGCTTCAACGAGGCGGGCAAGATCGTCGAATTTGAAGTCATGGTACGGCCGCTGAGCGGCCTGCAGGCGCTGGGGCAGGAGATGGGCAGCCGGCTGGCCAGCTATCTGGCGGCAGCCAAGGCCAAAGCCTGATACAGCGGGGCCGTGTGGCCCCGCCGCTCAGTAGTAGTACCAGCGCAGTTGCAGGGCGAACTCGGTCTGCGGTGCGCTGAACTGACTGAACTCACGCGAGGCCTGCAGGCGCAGTCCGAGGTCACGGCCCAGCTCCCACTGCTGGGCAAGCTGCAAGCTGCGGCGCACCTCGCCGTTGTCGAAGTAATCGCCGCGCCCTTCCAGCAGCAGGTTGCCCAGCGGGTTGCGCCAGAGCCAGCCTGCGTTAAAACCGGCTGCAGCACTCAAGGGCGCATCGAAGTCGCGGTGGTGCTCCAGCCGCAGCGTCGCCATGCTGTAGCCCAGCACGTCATCCCACGGTTGCCAGGCAAAACCGCCGCCGCCGTTGAGGTGCGGCACCAGCCGACGCTTGCCGTCTTCCCCGGCCACCCGCTCCCAGCCCGCTTCAACCTGCCAGGACCAGGGCTTGAGCAGAGCGCTGCGTGGTGTCAGCGAGCGAATGTTGACCAGCCCGAACTCTTCCAGCTGCCAGTGATTGCCTTCGTACTGGCGTAGCTTGATGTCACCCAGCTCGATCTGCGCACCCAGCGGGAAGCCGGCTAGGTTGTCGGCCAGATCGTGGTAGGCCATGCGCAGACCGTACTCGGCAAAGGCGCGGCCCTCACGGCTGCCGGCCGCAAGCTGCCAGGTGCGCGACTCGTGGCCAAACTCGGGATAGGTCGGTGTTTCAATCTGCAGTGCCGGCGGCGGATTGCGGTTGATCGCCTGCAGCAACTGGTAGCTGCGGGCGGCATTGGCACTGTCGCGCTGCTGACCGGCGGCCTCATAGCGCACCAGGCGGTAGGCGGCTTCCTGAATCAGCGCACGCCGGGGCGCGGGCAAGGCCTGATACTCGCTGCTCTGCAGCACGCCGTCGTCGTCTGCCAGCTGGCGTACCCAGCGCAGCTCCGGCGGCGTCAGCGGCTCGGCCCGGGCCAGCAGCTCACGCTCACGCGAGGGGCGGTAATGTACATCGCTGATCATGCCCGCCTCGCGCACGGCACGTACGGTGTCGGCAGGGATTGCGGTCAGCGGAAACTGCTCGGTCAGACGCAGGCCGGGGCGGGCCACTTCGAGCAGCTCCAGCAGGCGGTAGGAGCAGTTCTCGTCGAAGAAGAAGTAATCAAAAATGACCTGACGCAGCTCCCAGACATGCTCGACCATGCGCGCGGTTTCTTCCGGGCTCAGGTCCAGCTGGTACTCCCACAGGTCGCGGTTTTCCAGGCGGCTGTACTCGCCGATCTTGTCACGGTAGGGCAGCAGCGAGAATTGCCCCGGGTAGCCGCCGGCCAGCCCTTTCCAGGCGTACAGCATGCTGTTGTCCATGCTCTCGACCATGGCGCCAAAGTTGAGAGCGTAGGTCAGCAGGCTGGTGCCGCTGGCCTGGGTGTCGGGCGAGTCGATGCGCAGCAGGGTGTGGCCGAACATCGAGGAGGGGCTGTTCAGGTAGGCATCCGGGAACACCAGCACGGTCGCGTGTGGGTTGATGTCCTCATACCACTCGCGGTACTCGCTGCACTCGGGTGTCGGCAGGCCGCTGAGCTGCAACTGCTCGCTTAACCAGCGGGTGCGCGACGGGTAACGGCACTGGGCGTGCTGGTTGGGGTCATCGCCGACCGGCGCATACAGCGCCTGCAGCGTGGCCTGCAGCTCGCTTGCCGGGTTGCTGGCGCCATCGGCAGCCAGAAAGAAACTGTCGTCATCTACATAGCTGCGCCATCCGCTGAAACGGCCGGGCTGGTAGTGCCCAAGGTTCAGCCAGTGGCGCTCTGTTGCCAGGGCCTGCAGCTGACTGTCGGTCACCGTGGGTGCAGCATGCACACCAAGGCTGATGCTGCCGAGCAGCAGGGGAATCAGGCGTTTGAGCATTGGAGGGGATAGCAGCAGAGGGGGAAAAAAACGGAGCCGGCAAGTGCCGGCTCCGGGATCAGTCGTGACTGATTACGCCTGTTCTGCGTACTTGGCCAGGATTGGATCCTTGCTCATCAGGCTCAGGGTGGTCGCGTGAACCTGCTCGGCGGTCACGTCGGCGCTCGGGAAGATCTCGCTGAAGTGCGCGTGGGTAACCGCAGCAAAGTGGTCACGGTCTTCAACGTCGATACCCAGCACGACGGCGTAGGTGGTCAGCGCTTCGCCTTCACCGCGGGCAACGTCTTCAGACAGCTCGCTCATGATGCTGCTCAGTACCAGCATGGGCTTGCCGTTGTAGGCCAGACGACCGCTGGTGTCACAGCCGTTGGTGCCGGAGGTCATACCGAAGGTGGCGTTACCGGAGGTGCCGTTGGTGATGGAGGCGATCAGGTGCGACGGCAGGCCGCTCTGACCTTCAAACAGCATGTTGCCCCAACCGCAACCGGGGCCGCCCGGTGCAACAGCAAAGACATTCATGGAGGCAGCTGCGAGTACAGTACCAATCAGGATCCGTTTCATGATGGAATTTCCGTTTTATGGGGGGAGCTTGGAATCTAGCAAGTTCCCCGCGTTCATTGCAATTGTGTGAATTGATTGCTGCTATTTGATGTCGACTGGTTGGCTGAAAAGGGCGCTTTTGACACGGTATCGACGGATCAGTCCGTCGCTGTTTGCTCCAGCTTCACCAGCTCTGCTTCCAGCAGTGAAACCGCTTGCTCCAGCTCGGTGCGCAGTGCCGCAATCCACCCGCTCATGGCGAGGGCTGCTTGCGGGTCTGTTCTGAACGCCTGCTCCAGCTCGGCGCAGTGGCGTGACAGCCGGGCTGCGCCCATGGTGCCTGAGCTGCCCTTGAGGGTGTGCAGGTGATACAGGATGGCGTCGATGTTGGCGCTGTGCACCTGCTGTTGCAGGTCGTCGAGCAGCTTGTGTGTTTGACCGGGGAATACCGACAGCACCGTGCGCAGCAAGCTGACCTGGCCGCCAAAACGGTCGAGCAACTCATCAGGGGCCTCTATCTCAAGGGCGTCGCTTGCTGCGGGCTCGTCTGGCCCGGCGGCCTCGCTGTTGCAGTGCCTGAGGATGACGTTGACCAGCTTTTCCAGGTCGATGGGTTTGCCGACGTGGTCGTTCATGCCGGCCTGCAGGCAGGCCTGACGGTCGGTTTCTGCGGCGTTGGCGGTCATGGCGATGATCGGCAGGTGTGCGCGGGTGCCGGCGGCGCGAATCCGGCGGGCGGCCTCGAGCCCGTCAATATCCGGCATCTGAATGTCCATCAGCACCACGTCAAAGGCAGGCTGCGCCAAGGCTTGTTTCACGCCCTCCAGACCGCTCTCGGCGAGCGCCACGGTTGCGCCTTCGCCAGCCAGCAGCTCGCTGGCCACCTGGCGGTTCAGTGCGTTGTCTTCGACCACCAGCAGATGCAACCCCTGCAGCCGCTGCGGAGCCTGTGTGGCGGGCGCTTCTGCTTCTTCGGCACCGCGCCGGTTGGCCTGGATCAGACTGGAGACCAACTGGCGTGCGGTGATGGGTTTGGTCAGAAAGTTGGCGAAAGGCGCGTCGCCGGCGCTGTGCTGCCCTGCCAGCACTTCGCGGCCGTGGGCGGTGACCATGATGATGGTCGGCTGCGGACCCTGTTCGCCAGCGTATTGCTGTATCCGGCGCGCGGCTTCCAGGCCATTCATCTCGGGCATGCGCCAGTCCATCAGCACGGCGTCGTAGGCAGGGTGCTGGCGCTTCACGCGTTCAATGGCCTCGGTACCGCTGTGGGCCTGATCTGCCTGCCAGCCCAGTTCGGTGACCAGCGCAGTAAGCATCTCCAGCGAGGCGGGGTTGTCGTCTACTACCAGCAGGTGCTGGTCCTGCAGCTGTGAGCGTGCGTGTTCCTTTACTGTGCGGCTGCTGGCGATTTTAAGCTCAAGGTCAAACCAGAAGCGGCTGCCCACCCCAGGCTGGCTTTGTACCTGCAGCTCGCCGCCCATCAGGGCAACCAGCCGCTTGCTGATTACCAGCCCCAGACCGGTGCCGCCAAAGCGCCTGGTGGTCGAGGCCTCTGCCTGGGTAAAGCCATCGAAGATGTGCTGCTGCGCTTCGCTGATGCCGATGCCGGTATCGTTGACGGCGATGCGCAAACGCACGTATTCCGCGCCGCGCTCCAGCTGCTTGAGGCTGACAACGACTTGCCCCTGCTGGGTGAACTTCAGGGCATTGCCGGACAGGTTGATCAACACCTGCTGCAGGCGTAGCCCGTCTCCGTGCAAGGCGGTGGGCAGGCTGCTGTCGATGTCGAACAGCACCTCCAGATCTTTCTCGCCCTGATTACCGGCCAGTACGACGGCCAGGTCGCGCAGCAGCGCTTCCAGTTCAAAGTCATGGTGGTCCAGTTCCAGCTTGCCGGCTTCGATCTTGGAGTAGTCAAGGATGTCGTTGAGCAGGCCGAGTAGCGAGTGGGCCGCGCCGAGGGCCTTGAGTACGTAGTCGAGCTGGCGCGGGTTCAGGCCGGTGCCCTGAACCAGCTTGAGCATGCCCAGCACGGCGTTCATGGGGGTGCGGATCTCATGGCTCATATTGGCCAGAAAGGCACTCTTGGCCTGGTTGGCCGCGTCTGCCTGCTCCTTGGCTTCGCGCAGGCGCGCCTCTTGCTCCAATTGAGCGGTTATATCGCGGTTAGTACCCAGCACTGAAACCGCATGGCCGGCATCGTCGCGCTCTATCTGTGCCTTGGCATGGATGTGCAGTGTCTTGCCGCTGCGCTTGATAATGCGGAAGGTCATGTCGAAGTCGCCTTCGCCCCGGATGGCCTGCTGCAATCGTGCTTCCAGCAGCTCGGTATCGGCCGGGTGCACGCGGGCGCGCCAGTGGTCGTAGGTCAGGCCATTCCGCTGATCGACATCGGTGTAGTCGTACAGCTCCAGCATGCGCTGATTCCATTGCAATTGGCCGCTGTCGGGCACCCAGCTCCAGATGCCCAGCTCGGCCACCTCTGCGGCCAGCTGCAGCTGGTCGCGGGCGGCAGCGGTTTCGCGGCCCAGGCGCAGCAGCTCTGACATGTCCATGGCAATGCCGAGATAGCCAACCAGCCGGCCATCGGCGTCGCGCATGGCGGTCACTACCAGGGCCACTGTGATGCGGCTGCCATCCTTGTGTACATAAGTCCATTGGCTGCTTTCGGCACCCGTCTGCTCGGGCTTATGAACGAATACCCGGAAGCCCTCGATGGGCTGGCCGTATTCTGCGCTGAGTTCGCGACTGCGGGCTGCCACCTCGTCAGGGGCGTGCAGGATGGCCGGGGTGTGCTGTCCGATCATTTCTTCTGCGCGGTAGCCCAGCAGATTCTCGGCACCCCGGTTGAACACCTGAATCACGCCTTCGGTGTCGGTCGCAATGATCGATACCTCCGAGGCCGACTGCAGCACGTTGGTGAGGATCAGGTTTGCTTCGTGCAGCTCCCGTGTGCGCTCGGCGACCTGGCTTTCAAGGTTGGCATTGAGTTCCAGAATCCGTCGCTCCGCCTCTTTCTGTGCAGAGATATCGCGCAGGGTGTTGGATATGCCATTGATTCGGTTGCGACCATCGAGCAAGGGCGACACGGCGCAGGATACGTCGATCAGCTGGCCGTCTCGGTGAAGCCGCTGCGCATGGTAGTGGCTCAGCTGCTCGCCACGGGCGATGCGCTGCTGGATGGCTGCTGCCTGTTCTGTGCTGGCTGGGGGGACCAGCAGTGCAACCAGGTCCCGCCCCAGCGCGTCGCTGGCCGGATAGCCGAACATCTGCTCGGCGCCGCGGTTCCAACTGATGATCAGGCCATCCAGCGACTGGCCGATGATGGCGTCGGCGGAACTGTTGACGATCGCCGCAAGTCGGGCCTGCTGGCCTTGCAGCTGGCGATGACGAAAGCGGTTCACGCCGGCCACGCCGGTCAGCGCGGCCAGCAGCAGGCTGGCGAACAGACCGGCGGCAGCGATTAGCCAGGGCGATGTCAGTCCCTGCGCCGCAACAAAGGCTGGCCCGGCCATCAGCTCGATGTGCCAGCGCCGGCCATAGACCTCGTGTTCTCGCCACTGGTGCAGCGACTGCGTGACTCCGCCCGCGGGCGCGTTGCCCTGATAGAAGGTGACCGGCTCGGCGCGGTTGGTGACGTCGCTCAGGCGAATCTGCAGCCCGTCTTTCTCCAGGCTCAGCTGCAGGCTGCTCAGCACTTCCTCGGTCAGCAGCGGGGCAAAGCTCCAGCCGTAGCCCTCGCGCAGTCGCGCCTCGGCGGTAGTGGGGGTGGCTGCGGTGCGGTAGACGGGCATCAGTATCAGGAACGATTGCAGTGGCTTGCCGGAGGCCTGTACCAGGGTAATGGGGCCGGTCAGTTGCACGCGGCCGGTGGTCAGGGCCGTCAGTGCAGCGGTGCGGCGGTTGGTTTCCGAGGCAATGTCCAAACCCACGGCCTTGCGATTGGATTGCAGTGGCTCGATATACTCGATCACGTAGCGCTCGCCGTCGTGCGGCTGCAGCTGGCGGATATTGAAGTCAGGGTCACCATCTGCACGGGCGCGGGCAATGTAGGCTGCTTGCTCGCTTGCTGGTACGCGACGGATAAAACCGAAGCCACGCGCACCAGGAAACTCGCTGTCCTTGTCGCGAGAAAGCGCGTAGTGGGCAAATTGCGTGCGGGAGATAGTGTGCTCGCCACCGGTCAGTATTGCGCCGCGGGCGCCGCGCAGTCCGTATTGATACAGCTCGATGCGTTTGGTTACCGCAGTGGCCGCCTGCTCGGTAGCCGCACGCAGTGCCTGCTCAAGCTCACGGCTGTTGTCACGTGCCAGCCACCAGCACGCCAGCAGCGTGCAGGCCAGGCCTGTTGCCAGGACCAGCAGCGCGGCGCGCCTGGGTGTGTAAAGGGCTGCTATCAATTGCGCCTATCATCCCTGCTGACAGTGTTGGCTGCGCAGTTGCTGGCGCAGTTGGCTGAACGGAATCGGACGGCAGTAGTGATATCCCTGCATCAGCCTGCAGCCCTGCGCCTGCAGCGCAGCGGCCTGTTCGGCTGACTCGACGCCCTCGGCGATCAGTTCCAGTTCAAGGGCATGACCCATCTGCACGATGGCCTCGACAATGGCGGCGTCGCTGCGGTCGCTCAGCATGTCCCGGACGAAGCTCTGGTCGATTTTCAGCACGTCGATCGGCAGGTTCTTGATGTAGCCCAGACTGGAGTAACCGGTGCCAAAGTCGTCCACGGCGATGCGTACGCCCATCAACTTGAGTTCGGTCAGCAGGGTGCGGGTGTGCTCGATATCCCAGGCCATCACGCCCTCGGTGATCTCCAGCTCCAGCAGCTCGGCCGGCAGTCCGCTATCGCGCAGTGCCTCTCGCACCATGCTCAGAAAGGCGGGGTCGCGAAACTGCACGGTGGAGATATTCACCCCGACGCAGACGCGCAGACCTTCCTGCAACAGTGTTTGGGCGTCGCGGCAGGCCTGCAGCATGACCTGCTTGCCGAGCGGAATGATCAGCCCGGTTTCCTCGGCCAGGGGGATAAAGTCGGCGGGCGACACCATCGTGTCGTCACGTTGCCAGCGCACCAGCGCCTCCATGCCGTCGGGTGTGCCGTGCTCGGCGTCGTACCGCGGCTGGTAGAACACGCTGAGCTCGCCGCTGGTGAGCGCTTCGCGCAGGTGTACCTCGAGCTCGTGACGCGCTCGCGCATGAACCTCAAGATTGCTGGAGAAAAAGCGGTACAGGCCCCGGCCACTCTGTTTGGCCTGGTACATGGCGGCTTCCGCATGGCGAAACATGACGTCCAGGTTATCGCCGTCCTCCGGGTAAACGCTGATGCCTGCGCTGCAGGTCAGCTGCAGGCGGTGGCCATCAACTTCCAGTGGCTGCGCTACCTCTTGCAGCAGTTCGTCGACGCGCTCGCCGAGCGCCTGCGAGCACGTCAGATCGGGAATCAACAGCAGGAACTCGTCACCGCCGTGGCGGCTGAGGGTTTCGGTGGCTCGGCAATGGCGCTGCAGCCGCTGGGCCAGCTCGATCAGGATGCGGTCGCCCATGCGGTGGTTGATGGAGTCGTTGATACCCTTGAAGTTGTCCAGGTCAAGCAGTACCAGCGCGGCCTTGCCGCCTGTTTCGCGTGCGCTGTACAGGGCCTGCTCGGCGCGGTCGCCCAGCAAGGTGCGGTTGGGCAGGGCGGTCAGCTCGTCGTAGTAGGCCAGGCGCTTGGCTTCGGCCCGCAGCGCCAGTTGCGCCTTGGCTCGGGCGCGGACCACGGGCAGGCTGAGAGGCTTCTGGATAAAGTCGATGCCGCCGTATTCCAGCGCCATCAACTCATTGTCGGTTTGCGTGTGCGCGGTGACGAAGACAATGGCGGCATCGCGCAGGCGCGGGGTGGCCTTGATTGTCTTGCATAGCTGAAAGCCATTCATGCCGGGCATCTGCACGTCCAGCAGGATCAGGTCCGGGCGATGGGCGCCGGCCAGCGCCAGGGCCGCGTCTCCGTCGTGGGCCGTATAGATGTCCCCCAGGTCGGCGACAGCCTCCTGCAGCATCAGGGTGTCGGTGGGCTGGTCGTCGACAATCAGGATGACAGGTACAGGAGCAAAGCTGTTCTCGCGCATGTACAGAGTCCGTTGTCTGGCGGCTGCGCTCGCATCGCCGTGTCGCTGGCCAGGCGGTGGACGCAACCATTTTTCCTTGGTTTTTACCTTAGTTGATACGGGGCTTTCTGTCGAAGACAGGCTGGTGATCTTGATAGCGCAGCGTGCCATCCCGGGCAGGGCAGATTGCTAGCATCTGGTGCAGCGCTTTCTGTGGCGCACCACGCCTGTGCAGTTGCGGGCCAATAATCGGCGCTGCAGGGCTGAAAACTCGGTAATAGAGCGGTGGCACGATCAATGCTTAGTGGTGTGCACATTGGTATACAAGCTGGTATTCAACTGGTCGTCGAGCGGTTACGGCGTCGACGGGCGGCGGAATGCCAGTGTCATCTTCCCAAGGAGCTATCCATGTCGAATATTGATCGCCGCACACTCTTGAAACTGGCCGGGTTGATCGGCGTTACTGCCGCCATGCCATTCAGCTTTGCACGCGCTGCAGATAACCCGCTGGTGGTGGGCTTTATCTATGTCGGCGCCCGCGACGATTTTGGCTACAACCAGGCGCATGCCGAGGCTGCGGCGATTATCAAGACGCTGCCGAACGTGGTGGTGGTTGAAGAAGAAAACGTGCCGGAGACGGTTGCGGTGCAAAAGTCGATGGAAGCGATGATCCGTCAGGACGGTGCTACGCTGATCTTCCCGACGTCCTTCGGTTACTTCGACCCGCACGTCATCAAGATGGCCGAGCGCTTCCCGGACGTACACTTTGCCCATTGCGGTGGCCTGTGGACCGAGGGTGTGCACCCAACCAACGCCGGCAGCTTCTTCGGTTACATCGACGAGGGCCAGTATCTCAATGGTGTGGTCGCCGGTTTTGCCAGCCAAACCAAGAAGCTGGGCTTTATTGCCGCCAAGCCGGTGCCGCAGGTACTGCGCAACATTAACGCCTTTACCCTGGGCGCGCGCTCGGTTGACCCGGAAATCACCACTACCGTGATCTTCACCGGCGACTGGTCGTTGCCGATCAAGGAAGCAGAAGCCGCCAACAGCCTGATCGACCAGAGCTGTGACGTGCTGACCTGTCACGTGGATGGCCCCAAGGTGATCGTTGAAACGGCCGAGAAGCGCGGCGCCATGACCTGCGGCTATCACGCCGACCAGTCTGCGCTGGCGCCCAACGGTTACCTGACCGGTGCCGAGTGGAACTGGGAAACTCCCTACCGCGCCCACGTAGCTGCCTCCCAGGCGGGCGAGCCGATGATCAACTTCCTGCGTGGCGGCCTGAAGGAAGGCTTCGTCAAGACCTCGCCCTACGGCCCGCTGGTCAGCGCCGAGGCCAAGGCCCGCGCCGACGCCATCAAGGCCGAGATGATGGCGGGCGGGTTCGCCATCTTCACCGGCCCGCTGAAGGACAATCAGGGCAACGAGGTAATCGCTGCGGGGACCGCGCTGGGTCAGACCGATGTCGTGCTGGAGAGCATGGACTATCTGGTTGAAGGCGTGCGCGGCCAGATCTGAGGTAACTGATGAATCCTCGCAATGCGATCTATCGGGCCGGGGCGCTGCTGCTCCCCGGTCTGCCTACGCTACTCGCTGCGCTGACCACCTTCGTGCTGTTCATGCTGTTTCTGGCGGTGCAGGGCAAACCTGCCTGGCAGGCCTGCCAACTGGTAGTACAAGGCGCGTTCGGCTCGGCGTTTGCCTGGGAGAACACGCTGCAACGTGCGGCGCCGCTGATGTTGACGGCGTTGTGCGTTGCGCTGCCGGCGCGTGCCGGCCTGATCATTATTGGTGGTGAGGGCGCGCTGGTACTGGGCGGGCTTGCCGCTGCGGTGACACCACTGTGGTTGCCGGCCATGCCGGTAACGCTGTTGCTGCTATGCATGGCGCTATCGGCCATGGTGGTGGGTGGCTTCTGGATTGGCCTGAACGGCTGGATGCGCCAAAAACGCGGCCTGAACGAAACCATCGGCAGCTTGCTGCTTTCCTACGTGGCCATCGCCATCTTCAACCAGCTGGTTGAAGGCCCGCTGCGCGACCCGGCCAGTCTCAACAAACCCTCAACCATACCGCTGGATGACAGCGTGATGATCGGCCCGATCAGCGATGCCTTTCAGGTTCACTGGGGGCTAGTGGTTGGCGTAATCGCCTGCATTCTTGCGCAAGTGCTGGTGCGCAACAGCGTGACCGGCTTTTCCTTGCAGGTGGTTGGCGGCAACGTGCGCACCGCGCGCATGATCGGCCTGCCGGTGGATCGCCTGGTGATTCTCACTTGTGTGTTGGGCGGTGCCTGTGCCGGTCTGGCCGGCATGTTTGAGGTGGCGGCGGTGCAGGGCAGTGCGAACGCCGCGATTATCGCCGGCTATGGCGCCAGCGGCATTCTGGTGGCCTTTGCTGCGCGGCAGAACCCGCTGGCAATCATTGCCTGCGCTATCTTGCTCGGTGGTATCGAAGCCAGCGGCAGTTTGCTGCAACGTCGCCTCGGCTTGCCGGATGCGACCACGCTGATCCTGGAGGGGATTCTGTTTACCAGCCTGCTGGCCTGGGAAGCATTGACCCCGCGCATTGTCGCCTGGCGGCTGCGTCTGAACGAACGTGCATTACAGACGCAGGGGGCGTTGCAACATGGCTGATCTTGATCTGGCAACTTTCTTTCTGGCGCTGCTGGCCGGCGCCATTCGTGTCGGTACGCCCTTCATCTTTGTCAGCCTCGGTGAGTGTCTGACGGAAAAAAGCGGGCGTATCAACCTGGGCCTAGAAGGCATTCTGGTCAGTGGCGCCATGGCCGGTTACGCGGTGGCCTACCTCAGTGGCTCTGCCTGGACCGGCGTGCTGGCCGCAGGCGGTACCGGGTTGCTGCTGGGCTTGCTGCACGGTGCGATCTGCTCGCTGCCGCGGGTCAACGACATCGCCGTGGGTATCGCCTTGATGGTGCTGGGCACCGGCCTGGCGTTCTTCCTTGGCAAGAGCTTCATTCAGCCGCAGGCACCGTCGCTGGTGGCTATCGGCCTGGGCGGCTGGAGCGATGACGAACGCGTGCGCTCGGCACTGAGCATCAATGTGCTGTTCTTTATCGGCGTGGCGCTGGCCTTTGTACTGCATTGGGGGCTACGCAGCACCCGCTGGGGGTTGATGTTGCGGCTGGTCGGTGATCACGCGGAGTCGGCGCGGGCGCTGGGCTACCGCCCGGTGCTGGTGCGCATTGCCGCGACCGCCGCTGGTGGCTTTCTGGCCGGCATTGGCGGCGCCTATCTGTCGCTGTATTACCCCGGCAGCTGGAACGAGGGGCTGTCGAGCGGGCAGGGGATCATGGCCGTGGCGCTGGTGATCTTTGCCCGCTGGCAACCGCTGCGCTGCCTCTGGGCCGCCTTGCTGTTCGGCGCTGCCGGTGCCATTGGCCCGGCCCTGCAATCGGTCGGCATCAGCGCCGGCTACTACCTGTTTGCTGCTGCGCCCTATGCGCTCACGCTGGCGGTGATGTTTATCACCTGCCGCCCCAATCAAACCCTGAGCGGCGCCCCCGGCGAGCTCAGTCTGACTCGATAGGAGATAACCATGTCCAGTGGTCTTGGTGGTCTGAACAAGTCGCCAAACGGTGTTGTCATCGGTCTGGCGCAACTGGCATTGCCCGATCCACATACCCGCGCAGAACTGTGGGAGCAGACCCAAAAGGTCGTTGCCATGGTCGGCAAGGCGCGTCGCAGCGTCGCCGGCATGGATCTGATCGTGTTCCCGGAGTATTCGCTGCACGGCCTGTCGATGGATACCTCCGACGACATCATGTGCACCCTCGACGGGCCGGAGGTGTCCGCGCTGCGTCAGGCCTGTGTCGATAACGCGATCTGGGGCTGCTTCTCGATCATGGAAGCCAACCCCAACGGCAACCCCTACAACAGCGGCATCATCGTCAACGATCAGGGCGAGATTCAGCTATATTACCGCAAGCTGCATCCGTGGGTCCCGGTCGAGCCCTGGGAGCCGGGCAACCTCGGCATTCCGGTCTGCGACGGGCCCAAGGGCAGCAAGCTGGCGCTGATCATCTGTCACGACGGCATGTTCCCCGAGATGGCGCGTGAATGTGCCTACAAGGGCGCGGAGATCATGATTCGTACCGCCGGGTACACCGCGCCGATTCGCCACTCCTGGCAGATCACCAACCAGGCCAACAGTTTCTGCAACCTGATGCAGACCGCGAGCGTCTGCATGTGCGGCTCGGATGGCACCTTCGACTCTATGGGCGAGGCGATGTTTGTCGACTTTGACGGCACGCCGATGGCCGTTGGCGGCGGCCGCGCTGACGAGATTGTCAGCTGCGAGATGCGGCCTGATCTGGTGCGCGAGGCGCGCATTCATTGGGGGGTTGAGAACAACATCTACCAGTTCGGTCACCGCGGCTACACGGCCGTCAAGGGCGGCGCGCAGGATGCGCCCTACAGCTATATGCACGACCTGGTTGCCGGTAAATACCGCCTGCCCTGGGAAGACGAGGTGGTGCATACCGATGGCACCTCCTGCGGCTTTGACACCCCCGAACGCACCTATCAACCGGCTGAGGAGAACTGAGCCATGACCGAACGTTATCTACAGTCTGCTCCCTATCCCTGGCCCTACAACGGCAACCTGACGCCGGAAAATACCGCGCTGATCGTGATCGACATGCAGACCGACTTCTGCGGCAAGGGCGGTTATGTCGACTCGATGGGCTATGACCTGTCGCTGACCCGCGCGCCGATTGAGCCGATCAGCCGGGTACTGGAGGTGCTGCGCGAGCAGGGCTTCTGGATCATCCACACCCGTGAAGGGCATCGGCCGGATCTGTCTGATCTGCCGGCGAACAAGCGCTGGCGTTCGCAGCGTATCGGCGCGGGTATCGGCGATACCGGCCCGTGCGGGCGCATTCTGGTGCGCGGTGAGCCAGGCTGGGAAATCATCCCCGAGCTGGCGCCGATTGACGGCGAGATCATCATCGACAAGCCAGGCAAAGGCTCGTTCTGCGCTACCGATCTGGAACTGATTCTGCGTACTCGCGGTATCGAGAACATCATTCTGGCCGGCATCACCACCGACGTTTGCGTGCACACCACCATGCGCGAAGCGAATGACCGCGGTTTTGAGTGCATCCTGCTGGAAGACTGCTGCGGCGCGACCGATCACGCCAACCACCTGGCGGCCCTGAGCATGGTCAAGATGCAGGGCGGGGTGTTCGGCGCCATTGGTGATTCGGCCATGCTGATCGACTGCCTCAAGCAGGTGTGACTATGCGCGCCCTGAGTCTGGAAACCATCGGCGCTGGCAAGGTATTTGGCAGCTTTCGCGCGCTGGATGACGTCTCCATGCAGGTCCGTGCCGGCACTGTCCACGCGTTGCTGGGTGAAAACGGCGCGGGCAAGAGCACGCTGGTCAAGGGCATCGTCGGTTATGGCCCGCTGGATGAGGGCAGTGTGCTGGTGGGCGGCCGGGAGCAGAGCATCGCCTCGCCCCGCGATTCGCACGCGCTGGGTATCGGCATGGTGTACCAGCACTTCACCGTTGCCCCCGGCCTGAGCGTGGCGGAAAACCTGGTGCTCTCGCGCGGCGAGCTGCCCTGGGCGATTGACTGGAAACAGGAGCGGGCGGCGCTGGATGCCTTTATGGCCCGCATGCCGTTCAAGCTGGATGTTGAGCGCGCGGTCAGTTCGCTGGCCGCTGGTGAAAAGCAGAAGCTGGAGATCCTCAAGCAGCTGTATCTGGATCGGCGTTTCATCATTCTCGACGAGCCCACCTCGGTGCTGACGCCGCAGGAGGCCGAGGAAGTATTGGGCCTGATGCAGCAACTGGCGCACGCCGGTGAGCTGTCGGTGCTGATGATCACCCACAAGTTTGGCGAGGTCATGCGCTTTGCTGACGACGTGACGGTGCTGCGGCGCGGCAAACTGGTCGGCAGCAAGGCGGTGGCTGACACTGACGAGGCCGAGCTGTCGGCCTGGATGATGGGCGAGAGCCGCGAACAGCAGAGCGCGCTGGAGCGGGTGGAGCATCTGGCCGAACGCACGCCGGGGCTGGAGGTCAGCAACCTCAAGGTTGCCAATGACCGTGGCACCTTGGCGGTCAAGGGCGTTTCGCTGTCGGTGCTGCCGGGGGAGATCGTCGGTATCGCCGGTATTTCCGGCAACGGCCAGCGCGAGCTGACCGAAGCGCTGCTTGGCCAACGCCCGACCAGCTCGGGCGAGGTGCGCGTCAACGGCCGGCCCTACGCTGCCAGCCGCGTCGAAATGCAGCGGGAAAAGGTCTACAGCCTGCCGGAAGAACCGCTACGCAACGCCTGTATCGCCGGTATGAGGGTGGCGGAGAACCTGGCCCTGCGAGATTACGACCACGCACCGCTGTGCCGCAGTGGCTGGCTGATCAACCGCCGGGCCATTCGTGAACGTGCCCGCGAGCTGATCAGCCGCTTTCAGGTGCGCCCGGATGATCCGGACCGGCCCATCGGCACGCTGTCTGGTGGCAACGTGCAGCGCGCCGTGCTGGCCCGCGAACTGACCGAGGATGTGGCGGTACTGATTGTCTCCAACCCGGTGTTCGGTCTGGACTTTGCCTCTGTGGCGCTGATTCACCGGCGCCTGCTCGAGGCACGCAACCGTGGCGCCGCCGTGCTGCTGCTCAGCGAAGACCTGGATGAACTACTGGAGCTGTCGGACCGGATTCTGGTTATCCACGACGGCGAAATAAACCACGAAACCGTCCCTGCAGCGGCCGAGCGTCAGGTGCTCGGGCGCTATATGGCCGGTACCGAGCAAGCGGCTCAGCAGGTGGCAGGATGATCGAGGTAACAGCGGTACCGGACAACTTTGCCTTTGACCCTGAGCGTACGGCGCTGGTGGTTATCGACATGCAGCGTGACTTCATCGAACCCGGCGGCTTTGGTGCGGCGCTGGGTAACGATGTCACGCCGTTGGCGTTGATCATCCCGGCGGTCCAGCAACTGCTGGCTATCGCACGGCAAGCCGGTCTGCTGGTGATTCATACCCGTGAGTCGCACCTGCCTGATCTGTCTGACTGCCCGCCGGCCAAGCGCGCCGGTGGGCCGCCGGGCATGCAGATTGGTGATGTTGGCCCCATGGGCCGGATTCTGGTGCGTGGCGAGCCCGGCAACCAGATTCTTGAAGCGGTTGCACCGCTGGCCGGCGAGTGGGTGATCGACAAGCCCGGCAAGGGCATGTTCTACGCCACCGGCCTGCACGAGCGCCTGCAGCAGCAGCGCATCGACAGCCTGATCTTTGCCGGTGTGACGACTGAAGTCTGTGTGCAGACCAGCATGCGCGAGGCTAATGATCGCGGCTACCGCTGCCTGCTGATCGATGAGGCCACAGAGAGCTATTTCCCTGAATTCAAACAGGCGACGCTGGCCATGATTACCGCACAAGGCGGAATCGTTGGCCGTGTTGCCCACCTGCAGCAGCTGCAGGCAAGCCTTGGAGTGAGCAATGACTGATATCAACCTGCCGGCGGTCGTCAAAGAGGTGACCGAGGCGTTTATTGACTACGAGCGGGCGCTACTGGTCAACGAGATGGACACCCTGGACCACTACTTCTGGGACAGCGAACACACCGTGCGCTACGGCGTGGCCGAGAACCTCTACGGCGCCAAGGCGATAGCCGATTACCGCCGAGTGTGCGTGCCGGTCGGCCCCGGCCGCGAACTCTACAACACCGTGGTCAGCACCTTTGGCGAGGACTATGCCACCGTCAGCACTCAATTCCGCGATGGTGAGACGACGCGTGTTGGTCGCCAGATGCAGACTTGGGCGCGGATTGACGGGCGTTGGCAGGTCGTTGCTGCGCATGTCAGTATCGATCTGTCTTCTCTTCAGGAATAAGCGCACATGGCGCAACTGCAGGCAGTTTCCCTGGCCGATCAGGTATACCAGCGGGTCAAGCAGGACATCTTTGACTTTGTTCTGCTGCCCCACGACCGCTTCAGCGAGAATCAGATAGCCGAGCGCTATCAGGTTTCGCGTACGCCGGTGCGCGATGCGCTGTATCGGCTGGAGCGCGAAGGCTATCTGGAAGTGGGGCTGCGCCGGGGCTGGTCGGTCAAGCCGCTGGACTTTGAACGCATCGATGAGCTGTACGAGGTGCGCATCACCCTAGAGTGTGCGGCGCTGGACAGGCTTTGTGCCGCCGCCGATATCCAGGACCGGTTGCAGCCGCTTTGCGCCACCTGGATGGTGCCGGCCGATGACCGCGAGGACGGCATGCAGATCATGGCCGAGCTGGATGAACAGTTTCACTGCGAGCTGGTGCGCATCGCCGGCAACGGTGAGGCCGCGCGCATGCATCAGGAGGTGTGCGAGCGTATCCGTATCGTTCGCCGTCTGGACTTTTATCAGGCGCAGCGGATCGAGAAGACCTATGAAGAGCACGCGCTGATTCTGCAGGCGCTGCTCGATCGCCAGCGCGATGTGGCGCAGCACCTGCTCTGCACGCATATCGAACAGAGCCGCCAGTCTGTGCACAAGATCAGCTTGTCCATGCTGGAGGCCGCTCGGCGCAGCTATCGAGCTGGCTGAATTACAGTCTGTAGCGAATACGACAAAGCCCCGCATCTGCGGGGCTTTGTTGTTTCTAGCGCGGCGTTACGGGCGCAGAATCAGTGCCAGCGGGCCGCCGCCGTTGGGCCCCTGATGCTCGGCGCCGCCGGAGACGAACAACCGGGTGTCGCCGAGCCTGCCGGCCAGCACGCCACCAACCAGCGAGCGAGCATGGCGTGAGCCGTTGATGTCGCTGTCGTCGCTCATCACGTGGCGGTTGCCGCGAATCTCACCTGACGCTGAGGGCTCGGCCTTGACCAGCAGGCCGGTCAGGTTGTCGGGCGTGATGGTCAGCTGCGCGCCGCCGGGCATGCTGGCCAGCGCGCGGTCGATGGCGGCGGTATCCAGAGCGTCTTCCATGACGGCGTGGCCGATGCGGTAGGCCGGGTCCCAGCCGGCGGCGTTGCCCAGCACCAGCACTTCGTTACGCAGCAGCTCGATACCGGCCGAGGTGCTGGCGCGGGTGGAGTAGAGCGACCAGTCGCTACAGATTTTCTCGTTACTCAGCTGCTCTGCCGTCAGATCGCCCAGCGCTACGGCGACGCCCAGTGCCGAGGCACCGCGTGAGTAGCCCATGGACTCGTAGGTGTCGTGGCAGGCGGTGGTGTGCCCGCGCGATGCCGCTTCGCTTATGCGCGAGGCGGTCAGCAGCGGGCATTTGATCTGCACAAAGTGCACGTCATCTTCGCGCTGGATGCCGGCGCTGGCCATGGCACGGCGCACCGCGTCGCGGGTTTCCATGACCTGTTCCAGGCGGCCGATTTCTTCCGGTTTGAAGTCGCGGGTAAAGGCGACGCCAGCCGCCAGGCCAGGCAGGCTGTAATCGGCGTTCTGCTCGCTGCTGTCGACTTCAAATACCAGCCAGTGCGGGCTCAGACCGCCCTCGGTGCCACCGGACATGACAAAGGCAATACGCTCCTCAACCTTGGCTTCCGACAGGGTCAGTTGCTGGGCAAAGAAACGGCGCAGGGTGCTGGTCGCAAAGGCGCGGGTAAAGTCGTTCACGCAGCCATTGCCTTCGGTCTTGCCGAGCACGGCAATGACGCGGGTAGGGTCGATCTGGCCGTTGCTGATGGCCTGGGCCAGGGTAGAGATGTCGTCTGGCGAGCTGGCGCTCAGACGGGTGACGCGCGTTTTCATGGGCAGTACCTTTTCAAAGGGGCAGGTCAAATAGGTCCGGTCAAATGGGTCAGACGAGTTCGAAACTGATGTCCTGAGCGCCCTCCCAGAGGGTCTTCAGGCCAAGGGCCCGCAGGTTCTCGCGGCCCTCGATGATGGTCAGAAAGTGGTTGCCGGCCAGCTGCCCGAGCTTGCTGGAGAAGCTGCAGGCGCCGTAGGCCATGATGATCTCGGTCTCGCTGTAACCACCGGGATAGAAGAGCACGTCGCCAACCGAGGGGTGGCTGGTGTGGTTTTCAAAGCCGATCGGCTGCTCGCCGTTCTTGAGCTGATAGTCGCCCAGCGGCACCCAGGCGCCTTCGCCGCTCCAGCGCACGTGGATCAGTTTCTGGCGGTAGGGCAGCAGCGAGAGAAAGGCCGCTACGGTGTCGGGCGCGTCGGGGTGGCATTCGGCAATAAAGTCGAAGCCGCCGGCGCTGATCTTGATACGGGTCATGGGGGGATTCCTTGTGTCAGGAGCCGGGCTGGCCGATCCATTTGGTGACGGTGGGCGCCTGCCACTGGTCGATTTGCTCCAGCGCTTTGAGCGGGTCGGCTTCGAGAATCAGCATGTCGCAGTGCTCAATCTTCATGAAGCCTTCCGCGGTGGCGTGGGTCAGCATGTTGCGCAGCGGCACAAAAAAGTCGCGCACGTTGAGGCAGGCCAGAGCCTTCTGGTGCTCGGCCAGCTGGGTCAGGGTGGCGACTTCAAACAGCTCTTCCAGCGTGCCCAGCCCGCCGGGCAGGGCGACAAAGGCGTCGGCCAGCTCGGCCATGCGCGCCTTGCGCTCGCGCATGCCGGAGACCACCTCGTGCCCGGTCAGCTTGGGGTGCAGGTGCCCACGCGCTTGCAGGCGTTCGGTGATGACACCGATGACCTCGCCGCCGGCGTCCAGCGCCGCATCGGCAACCACGCCCATCAGGCCCTTGGTGGTGCCGCCGTAGACCAGGCGCTGGCCTCGCTCGGCAATGCTCTGGCCGAGCTTTTTTGCTTGCTCGATGTAGTCTTCATGGGCGCCGAAGTTGGAGCCGGAGAACACCGCGATGCTGTTGATGTTCGGGTTGCGGGTCATGCGGCCTCCGAGCCTTTGCCACGTTGGGTCCAACTGGTGAAACGGCTTTCAACCAGCGCTGATACTGAATAAAGCGCGACGCCCAGGGCGGCCAGAATGAACAGCCCGGCAAACACCAGCGGTACGTCGAAGTTGCCACTGGCAATCATCATCACGTTGCCGATGCCTTTATTGGAGGCCACGGTTTCGGCCAGTACGGTGCCGATGAACGCCGAGGTCAGGGCTATCTTCAGTGAGGCGAACAGGTAGGGCAGGGTGCGCGGCAGGCCGACATTCCAGAGGATGTCGCGCTTCTTCGCGCCAAGTACGCGCAGCACGTCTTCCAGCTCCGGCTCGGTAGTGGCGAGGCCCGTTGCCACGTTGACCACCACGGGGAAGATGCCGATGACCATGGAGGTCAGAATCGCCGGGATGGTGCCCGAGCCAAACCAGACTACGAAGATCGGCACCACGGCGACCTTGGGAATACTGGAAAAGCCCACCAGCAGTGGATAGGCGATGTCGTAGGCGACCCGCGAGGAGCCGATGATCACGCCGATCAGCAGGCCGATGAATACCCCCAGAAAGAAGCCGACCAGCGTGGTCATCAGCGTTTGCTGGGTGTGTGGCCAGAGAATCGGCATCTTCTCGATCAGCACCGCAGCGATCTGGCTGGGCACCGGCAACACCAGCTCGGAGACGCCCAGCAGCCGGCACAGCACTTCCCAGAGCAGGAAGAAGCCGATCATCGCCGAGAAGGACAACAGGTTGCGCCGCCAGCGCGGCAGGGGCTTGCTCATGCGGATACCTCCTCAGGCTGACGTTGTGCGGCAGTGCGCTGGGTGCTGCCGGGCGCGCGGGCCTCGGCGATACTCATGCGCAGCGACTGCACCAGACTGGTGAAATCGGGTTGGTAGCTTGATTCCAGCGTGCGCGGGCGCGCGAAGGTGACGCGCTGATCTTCGATGATGCGGCCGGGGCGCGAACTCATCACGCAGATGCGGCTGGCCAGATAGGCCGACTCGCGCAGATCGTGGGTCACCAGCAACACGGTCGGTCGGCGGTTGATCCACAGATCCTGCATGGTGTCCCACAGTTCTTCGCGGGTGAATTGATCAAGGGCGCCGAAGGGTTCGTCGAGCAGCAGAATGTCGGGCTCATGCACCAGCGCCCGGCACAGGGAGGCGCGCTGCAGCATGCCGCCGGACAGTTGCCAGGGCCGCTTGTTGCCGAAGCCGGCCAGACCGACCTGCTCCAGCAGCGCCTCGGCGCGTTCGCGGAACTCGCCCTTGCGCTTGCGGCGGTAGTCCTGACGGAATGGCTCGACGATCTTCAGCGGGATCATCACGTTATCCAGAATGCTCAGCCACGGCAGCATGGTCGGGTTCTGGAAGGCCAGACCCAGACGCTTGGCGTGGCTGCCGATGGCGCCCACTTCGCGGCCGCCGACAATGGCGGCGCCGGCGGTCGGTTCCAGCAGGCCGGCGACCAGCTTGAGAATGGTGGATTTGCCGCAGCCGCTGGGCCCGACAAGAGCAACAAAGTCGCCCTTGTCGATGCGCAGCGTGGTGTTGTCCAACGCGACCACATTGCCGCCATAACGAACCGTCACATCGGACAGTTCGATCATCGGCCGTGTGGCGCTGGTGGATTGGGTGTCAGTCATGAGTCTGCTCCTGCGCTCAGCGCCGTGGCTCCGCGGTCGGGCGCACACCCTCAGGCGTGCTCAGGATCGCGTTGGTGTAGTGCTCGGTGTTCTGCGGGCGCGGTGTCGGCATTTGCTGGATGGCTTTGACCGAACGGCCCCAGCCGGCGGCCTCGGTGACCAGCTCGCCGTTGCGCATCACAAATTTGCCGCGCACCAGCGTATGCAGCGGATAGCCCTTGACCGGGCGACCATGCCAGGGCGAGATCTTGCTGGTGCTGTGCAGCTGGTTTTCCGAGAGGATGCCGCTGCGCTGCATATCGACAATGGCGATATCGGCGTCGGCGCCGGGGGTGATCACGCCCTTCTTGCCGTAGATGCCCCAGGCCTTGGCCGGGCTGACCGAACTCCAGCGCACGTAATCCATCAGGCTGGCGCGTTCGCGGTTGACCTCGGTGAGCATCAGCGCCATCTGGGTTTCGATGCCGGGGAAGCCGCAGTCACACTCCCAGATGTTTTCGCGGGTCTTCTCTTCCGGGGCGTGCGGCGCGTGGTCGGTGGCGATCATGTCGATGGTGCCGTCCATCAGCGCATCCCACAGCGGCTGGTTGTGCCGTGGCTCGCGAATCGGCGGGTTCAGCCGCAGGATGCCGCCCAGGCGGTCGGTATGGTCGGTGTTGAGCAGCAGATATTGCGGGCAGGTCTCAACGGTGACGTCTACGCCGCGGCGCTTGGCCTCGCGAATCAGAAACAGCGAATCGGCGGCGCTGTGGTGGGCGATGTGCACCCGTGCGCCGGTCCATTCGGCCAGGGTCAGCACGCGGCCAATGGCTTCAATCTCGGCGACCACCGGGCGGGCGGCCAAATGCGCCAACGCGTCGATGCGACCGGCGTCCTGCATGCGCTTCTGGCGGCGGGAGAGAATGGACGAGTTCTCTGCGTGCACCACCGTACGAATGCCGAGCGGGGCCAGTTTCTCGAAGCCTTCGAGCAGCGCGCCATCGGTCGGCGCCGGCAGGTTGCCGAAGGTGTTGCCGACAAAGGCCTTGAAGCTGGTGCAGCCGGCGTCGATCAGCTCTTCCAGATGGCCGACGGTGTCGTCCCCCAGCAGGCCGTGAATGCCGTAGTCAACGTAGGACGATTCGGCGGCTTTCTGCTTCATGCGCAGGGCTTCGATGGTGCCGGTCGGCGGGTTGGTGTTGGGCATGTCGAAGACGGTGGTTACGCCACCACAGGCCGCAGCGGCCGAGCCGGTCTTCCAGGTTTCCTTGTGGGCGTAGCCCGGGTCACGGAAGTGCACGTGGCTGTCGATCGCACCCGGCAGCAGGTACAGGCCGTCGGCATGTACTACCTCGCGGGCAGATGGCATCAGCTCATCGCGGCCCACGGCAACGATCTTCTCGCCGTCGATGGCCACCGATGCTTCGATTATCTGGTGGTCTGATACAACGCGGGCGCCGCGGATCAGCAGGTCAACTTGGTTCATCAGGTACTCCTAAAGCATGGCCCAGCCGCCATCGACCGGGAGGTCGACGCCGGTGATCTGGCGGGAGACGTCGCTGCCGAGAAACAGGCAGGCATTGGCAACGTCCTGGTCGGTGGAGACGCGCTTGAGCGCGTAGTCGGCGGCGTGGCGGGTGGCGGCTTCTTCCGGGCTGATGCCCAGCGTTTTGGCCATGTTGGCGCACACTTTGTCGCGAAAGCGCGGGCCATCCACCATGCCGGGGGCAACGCAGTTGACGTTGATGCCGTGCGGGCCGGCTTCCAGCGCAAAGCTCTTGGTAATACCGCGCAAGCCCCACTTGGAGGCGGAATAGGCCATGCGGCCGGCGCGGCCGCGCATGCCGAAGGTGCCGCCAACGTTGACGATCTTGCCGCTGCCTTGCTCGATCATCGCGGGCATCACTGCGCGCATGGTGTTGAAACAGCCGGTCATGTTGAGCTGAACGATCTCGTCGAACTCGCTCTGGGTGGTGTCCCAGCCGGTCTTGCCAATCGGGCCGGAGCCGCCGGCCACGTTGACCAGTACGTCGATGCGGCCGAAGCAGTCCAGTGCCGCGGCCGCAAGGGCCTCGGCATCTGCACTGCGGGTCATGTCGCATGGCACCACTTCTACCTCGCTGCCCAGTTCACTGACTTCGCGGGCGACCGGCGCGATGGCGTCAAGATCGCGGCCGGCCAGCACCAAGCGGGCGCCTTCGCGGGCAAAGGCGAGGGTGACGGCCCGGCCCATCCCTTTGGCCGGGCCGGTGATGACAACGACTTTGTCCTGCAGATCAAGATTCATCAGTGTCTCCCGTCGCTCACAGTTCGCTCGGGCGGTCAGCCCGGGCCGGCAGGAAGCTGCGGTCGAAGATCTGGGTCGGGGCCGGTGCGTTCGCCAGCTGGTTGGCCTTGACCACGATGTCGATGTTCTGCTGCAGGCGGTCGTCGCTGACGTCGCCCAGGCCGATGTCGGCGATTTCCGGGTGGCTCATGTCGTTGCGCACGGTGGTCAGCATCTTGTCGGTCTCGACCGCGCGGTTGAGCAGCGGCTCGCGGCGCATCAGCGCGTCGATGGCTTCTTCGGGGTTGGCCACGGCGTCCTGAATGGCCTGGTTGATGGCGGCGACAAAGCCACGCACGGCCTCAGGATGCTCGGCGATGAATTCCTGGGAGAAGAAGATCGAGTTGGAGTACAGGTCCATGCCGTGGTCTCCGTAGCGAATAAAGCGCAGCTCCTCGTCCGGGTTGATGCCCATGCCCTTGGCGCTGAAGCTGATGGTGGTGATGTAGCCGAAGGCGGCGTCAATCTGGCCGCGCATCAGCAACTGCTCACGCAGGTTGGGCGCCATGTTGTTGATGGTGACCTTGGACTGGTCGATGCCGGTCATCTCGGCAAAGGCCGGGAACAGCTTCAGGGCGGCGTCGTTGGCCGGTGCGCCGACGATCTTGCCTTCCAGATCCTGCGGTTCGGTGATCGGGCTGTCGCTCTTGACCGCAATCACGAACGGCGGGGTGTTGTAGATCATGTAAACGCCCACCGGCGCACGCTCAGGCTGGGTCGAGGCCAGCTGGATCAGCGCGTTGGTGTCACCAAAGCCCGCGTCGTAGACACCAGAGGCGACCTTCGGAATGGACGCAGCGGAGCCTTCGCCCTGATCGATGGTGACGTTCAGGTCGTGCTCCTTGAAGTAGCCCTTGTCTTCGGCGAGGAAGAACCAGGCCTGAGCGCCTTCGTACTTCCAGTTCAGAACCAGGTCGATATCGGTCGCCGCCTGTGCGTTGGCAGCGGCGAACAGACCCAAGCCAAGGCTGAGGGCAGTGAGGGTTTTGGCCAGACGTGGCCGGCGGATTTTTGCTGACATGTTCAAGACTCCTGATGGTGTGATGCGATGGCGGTATTCAGCGCAGCGGCCGTGGCAACAAAGCCGTGGCACTGCGCAACAAGAAAGTGGATGGCGCGGCTGACGTAGGCCGGCGATGGGGTAGAGCAGGCGTCGCGCAGCAGCACGCAGTCGTAGCCGAGAAAGGCCGCGTCCTGCAGGGTGGAAAAGACACAGCGGTCGGTGTTGATACCCGCGAACAGCAGGCTGGTGATGCCCTGGCCGCGCAGGATGCTGTCCAGCTCGTTATCCCAAAAGCCGCTCAGGCGGTGTTTGCAGACCTGAATATCGGCGGGCTCGGGCGGCAGTTCGCTGATCACCTCGGCGCCCCAGCTGCCCTGCACCAGTGCCGGGCCGTGGTCGATCGGCGAGTGCTCGCCATAGCCCACCTCGCCCGCGCCGCGCTTGCCGACAAAGTGCACCACCGGCGGCAGGTTCAGGCGGTCGGCGCGGATGCCCCAGTTGAGCCAGACCACGCGCCCGCCAGCCTGGCGCCAGGCTGGCAGCAGCTTGCGCAGCGGTGCGATGGGGCGCCGGGTGGCGCGCATGCTGGCGCCTTTTTGCGCGAACCAGCCCTCGGGGTGGCAGAAGTCGTTCTGCATGTCGACCACGACCACGGCGCTGGTGCTGATGTCCAGCTCCAGGTTGCCCTGATCACTGCCGAACAGCAGCGGCTGCGGGGTATGGGCTGGACGCAGCAGGCTTGTCACACCGTAGTGTCGGTGCCAGGCATTGTCCGGGTGAGGGCCGTAGGCCTCGGTGTCGTCGGTGGTCTTTTTCATGCTGGCAGACGATGCAGTACACATGCCATCGGTGACTATCAAATGTCACCTTTTAACGTGCATTGCGTTGCCGTTTCGGCAACGGTTATGCTGCAGCACATATACCGGGCGGCTTGCCGGTCATCGACTTGCTGCGCGCCCAGTTCAAGGGCTCGGGCTTGGCGGCGGTCTGGGTGAGGTATGCATGGATGGCGGGTGCGATCGCGCGGTACCGGCTGCACTCATGCTGTGCGGTTTGCTGCACTGTGACGGTGCTCAGGAGAAGCTATGAACCACCTGCGTTTTTTGCACTATCTGGATGAAGTGGCCCGGGTGGGGTCGATTCGCCAGGCCGCCGAGCGTCTGCACGTGGCACCCTCGGCGGTTAATCGGCGTATTCAGGATCTGGAGGATGAGCTGGGTACGCCGCTGTTCGAGCGCCTGACCAGGGGCATGCGCCTGACCGCGGCGGGTGAGCTGTTTGTGCAGTACATCCGCAGCCGCGCCGCGCATCTGGAGCAGGTGCGCTCGGAGATTGAAGACCTGCAGGGCCTGCGCCGTGGTCGTGTGCGTATCGTGGTCAGCCAGGCGGCAGCCGGCAGCTACCTGCCCAAGCGTATTGCCGGCTTTCGCCAGCAGCATCCGCTGGTGGAGTTTCAGGTCCAGGTGGGCGATCACCATCGGGCATTGGATGCGCTGCGCAGCTTTGAGTCTGATCTGGCGTTGATCTTTCACCTCACCCCGGAGACCGACATCCAGCGCATGCATGAGCTGGTGCAGCCGCTGTGCGTGGTCATGCACCGAGACCATCCGCTGGCGGCTCAGCCGGGCGCCATCAGTCTACGACAGTGTCTGGATTACCCGGTGGTGCTGCCGAGCCGGGAAACCGCTGGCCGCCAGCTGCTGGATACCTATCTGGCGCGGCGCTCGATCAAATTGCGGGCGCTGGTCGAGAGCAACAGCTTTGAATTTCTGCTCGGTTACCTGCGCTATGAGCAGGCGTTGAGCTTTCAGATTCAGATTGGGGTACCGCAGGCAGGTGACGAGCTGGTCAGCCGCGAGATCGCCGACCGGGGCTTTCCGGCGGCCAACCTGGTGCTGGCCTCGCTGCAGAATCGCCAACTACCGGTGGTGGCCTACGCCTTTGCCGAGTACCTGATGCACGCAACGGATTGATTGGCGCTTGCGCTAAGGCACCAGCGAACAGGCGCCTGACTGGTGGTAGAGTGCGCCGATATTCATCACGGGGGATGCGGGCATGGGTGTGGGCGATAGCAAGTTGGCCGATAGCTGGGCGCTGTATCAACGGCTGCGCGAGCAGACGCCACTGGTGCAATGCATCACCAATTACGTGGCCATGAACATGACCGCCAATGTGCTGCTGGCCGCAGGCGCCTCGCCTGCTATGGTGCACAGTGACGCGGAGTCTGGCGAGTTTGCGGCCCTGGCCTCTGCGCTGAGCATCAATATGGGCACGCCCTCGCCGCAGTGGGCCGCCGGTATGCGTACCGCCATTGCGGGTGCCCAAGGGGCTGGCGTGCCCTGGGTGCTGGACCCGGTGGCACACGCGGCAACCACCTATCGCCGTGGCCTGGTTGCCGAGTTGCTGGCGCTGCAGCCGGCGGCGATTCGCGGCAATGCCTCGGAGATCATTGCGTTGGCTGGCGCCGCCGGGCAGGGGCGTGGCATGGACAGCGGCGATTCGGTGGATAGTGCAGCAGAGGCGGCCCAGCAGCTGGCGCGGGCGCAGGGCTGCGTGGTGCTGGTGACCGGCGAGACCGACCTGGCCACCGACGGCCAGCGCAGCCTGCGCATTGTCGGCGGCAGCCATCTGATGCCGCAGGTAACCGCCATGGGCTGTGCGCTCAGCGCGTTGCTGGCCGGCTTTGTTGCCATTGCCCGGGATCAGCCGTTGGCGGCAGCGGTGGCTGCGGCGCAGGTATTTGCTGCGGCTGGGCAGCGGGCGCAGGAGCAGGCCGCGGGGCCCGGCAGCTTTTTGCCGGCGTTTCTCGATGCGCTCTATCTGCTGCAGCCGGCTGACCTGGCGCGCTGCCCGGCGACGGCCAGCTAAGGCTGTCAGCCCTGCTGCGGTGCGCGCTGCGCCGGCAGGCCCAGTGAAATTAACCCGGCCAGCAGCACAAAGGCGCTGGAGGTCCACAGGCAGGCGGCCAGCCCGTATTGCTGGTAGACCCAGCCCGACAGCAGGGTGCCGATCAGCCGCCCCATGGCGTTGGACATATAGTAGAAGCCGACGTCCAGCGACACGCCGTCGCCCTTGGCGTAGCTGACAATCAGGTAGCTGTGCAGCGACGAGTTGATGGCGAACACCACGCCAAACAGCAGTAGGCCACCAATCAGCACGGCGCTGGCGCTCTGCGGCGCGAGCTGCATGCCCAGGGCAATGGCGGCGGGTAACAGGGCCAGCAACAACGCCCAGCCAGCAGCGCTGCGCCCGGCCGGCACCTGCTGCCGGCCGGTCAGTCGTGGCGCTATCGACTGCACCAGCCCGTAGCCGATCACCCAGCTGGCCATAAAGCCGCCGACCAGCCAGAAGTCCCAGCCCAGCGCGCTGCTCAGGTACACCGGCAGGGCAATCACAAACCACACATCGCGTGCGCCAAACAGGAACAGGCGCGCGGCCGAGAGCAGGTTGATGGCCCGGCTTTTGGACAGCAGGTCGCGAAATTTAGGTTTAGCGCTGGCCCGCCCCAGGTCCTGCTTCAGCAGGCGCAGGCTGATCAGCCACACCGCCGCCAGCGCAATCGCCATAGCCAGTACCGCGCCGGCAAAGCCGAACAGCACCAGCAGCGCACCACCCAGAAAGAAGCCCACGCCCTTTAAGGCATTTTTGGAGCCGGTGAGAATGGCCACCCACTTGTACAGCGTGCCTTGCTGCTGATCAGGCACCAGCAGCTTGATGGCGCTCTTGGCGCTCATCTTGTTCAGGTCCTTGGCGATGCCGGACAGCGCCTGCGCCGCCATCACCCATGGCACGCTGAGGGCGCTGGCCGGTAGCGTCAGCATCAGCAGTGCCACCACCTGCAGGGCCAGGCCCAGGTTCATGGTGCGGTTCAGGCCAATGCGCGCGCCCAGCCAGCCACCGATCAGGTTGGTGACCACGCCAAAGATTTCGTAGAACAGAAACAGCGCGGCAATCTCCAGCGGCGCGTAGCCCAGACTGTGGAAGTGCAGCACCACCAGCATGCGCAGCGCGCCGTCGGTCAGGGTAAAGGCCCAGTAGTTGGCGGTGACCACCAGATACTGGCGCACGGCAGCCGGCAGGCTGGACAGTGTGCGCATCTCACGCGTCCTCAGGTGTATTGGCCGACCAACCGCGCCAACTCCACGGCGCGGTTGGCGTAACCCCACTCGTTGTCGTACCAGGCGTAGAGCTTGACCTGGGTCTGGTTGATCACCATGGTCGACAGCGCGTCGATGATCGAGGAGCGCGGGTCGGTGCGGTAATCGATGGACACCAGCGGGCGCTCCTCATAGCCGAGAATGCCGCGCAGCGGGCCGTCGGCTGCCTGCTTGAGCAGCGCGTTGACCTCGTCCACGCTGGTAGGCCGCTCGACCTCAAAGACGCAGTCGGTGAGCGAGGCATTGGCCAGCGGCACCCGCACCGCATGGCCGTTCAGGCGGCCGCGCAGTTCGGGGAAGATCTCGGCAATCGCGGTGGCCGAGCCGGTGGTGGTAGGGATCAGGCTCATGCCGCTGGCGCGGGCACGGCGCAAGTCCTTGTGCGGTTGGTCGAGGATGCTCTGGGTGTTGGTCAGGTCGTGAATGGTGGTGATGGAGCCGTGGCGGATGCCCAGCGCCTCCTGAATCACCTTGACCACCGGCGCCAGACAGTTGGTGGTGCAGGAGGCGGCGGTAACAATGCGGTGTTGCTGCGGGTCAAAGCGGTCCTGGTTGACGCCCATCACCACATTCAGCGCGCCCGGCTCCTTGACCGGCGCACACACCACCACCCGTTTGACGCCCTGATCCAGATACGGCTGCAGGCTCGCCAGGTTTTTCATCTTGCCGCTGGCCTCGATGACCAGATCGCAGTCGCTCCAGTCGGTATCGGCCAGCGCGCGATTGGCCGTAACCGTGATCGCTTTGCCCTCGATCAACACCTGCTCGGCGTTGCTGCCGGCCTCGTGCTGCCAGCGGCCGTGCACCGAATCAAAGTTGAGCAGGTGGGCGTGCGTCGCCGCGTCGCCCGCCGGGTCATTGATGCGCACAAACTCCAGCTCTGGCCAGTCCCAGGCTGCGCGCAGCGCCAGGCGACCAATGCGACCAAAACCGTTGATACCTACCTTGATGCTCATAGCGGACTCCTGCCTTGTGAGGTCACTCTGTGCTTGGGAACCAGTGACGGGTGCGGTTGGCAAAGGCCACCAGCGACAGCATGACCGGTACCTCGACCAGCACGCCGACCACCGTGGCCAGGGCCGCACCGGAGTGCAGCCCGAACAGCGAGATGGCGACAGCGACGGCCAGCTCAAAGAAGTTGGAGGTGCCGATCATGCAGGCGGGCGCTGCAATCGGATGCGGCAGGCGCAGCTTCCAGGCGGCTACATAGGCCAGCGCGAAGATGCCGTAGGTCTGCACCAGCAGCGGGATGGCAATCAGCACAATGGTCAGCGGCTGGCTCAGCAGGGTGTCGGCCTGCAGACCGAACAGCAGCGCCACGGTGCCGAGCAGGCCCAATACCGACCAGGGCTTGAGACGTTGCAGCAGCTGCGGCAACTGCTCGGGCGCCCGGCGCTGCAGCCACTGGCGGGTCAGCACGCCCGCGCCAAGCGGCAGCACCACGTAGAGCAGCACCGACAGCAGCAGCGTCGCCCATGGCACCTGAATATCGCTCACGCCCAGCAGCAGGCTGACCAGCGGCGCAAAGGCAAACACCATGATCAGGTCGTTCACCGACACCTGCACCAGCGTGTAGTTGGGGTCGCCGCGGGTCAGCTGACTCCAGACAAACACCATGGCAGTGCAGGGCGCCACGCCCAGCAGGATCATGCCGGCGATATACTCGCCCGCGCTTTGCGGGTCCACCCAGTCGGCAAACAGCACACGAAAGAACAACCAGCCCAGCAACGCCATGGTGAAGGGTTTGATCAGCCAGTTGACGATCAGCGTCAGCACTAGCCCGCGCGGGCGCTTGCCGACATCGCGCACGGCGGCAAAGTCGATCTGCACCATCATCGGGTAGATCATTACCCAGATCAGCGCCGTCACCAGCAGATTGACGTGGGCAAACTCCAGCGCCGCCACTCCGGCAAACAGCGCCGGAAACAGCGAGCCCAGCACCACCCCCACCGCGATCGCCAGTGCAACCCACAGGCTCAGCCAGCGTTCAAACAGTCCCATGATCCATCCTCAAATTTGCTGCTGGTTGACCCGCGCCGACAGCTGCTCGGCCGATTCGCGCCGCTCGGAGTAGCGGTCTACCAGGTAGTCGCTGTGCTCGCGCAGCAGCAGGGTGAATTTCACCAGCTCTTCCATGACATCCACCACCCGCTCATAGAACGGTGAGGGGCGCATGCGCCCGGCCTCGTCAAACTCCAGAAAGGCCTTGGGCACCGACGACTGGTTGGGGATGGTGAACATGCGCATCCAGCGTCCCAGCGCGCGCAGCTGATTGACCACGTTAAATGACTGCGAGCCGCCGCACACCTGCATGACCGCCAGCGTCTTGCCCTGGGTTGGACGCACCGCACCGATGCTCAGCGGCACCCAGTCGATCTGCGCCTTGAACACCGCCGTCATCGCGCCGTGACGCTCGGGTGAGCACCACACCTGACCTTCGGACCACTGCATCAGCTCGCGCAGCTCAACCACCTTGGGGTGGGTATCCGGCGCATCGTCCGGCAGCGGCAGGCCAGATGGATCAAAGATGCGGGTTTCAGCACCAAAGTGGGTTAGCAGGCGGGCCGCTTCTTCGACCAGCAGCCGGCTGTAGGAGCGCTCACGCGTCGAGCCATGCAGCAGCAGAATGCGCGGCGCATGCGTGGCGTGCAGCGGGCTGTGCAGGCGCTGCGGATCGGGGGCGGGGGCCAGGTCGAGATCCAGATTGGGCAGGTCAGGGTGAGACATGCAGACTCCGATTCAGCTAATTGAGGGGGCGGCAGACGAGCAGCAGAGCGCGTTGCGCTCGGGCCGCTCACCCATCTGCTGCAGCCGCCGGCTGTCTGCGCTCAGCCAATGGCGGTTGCTTGCCAGCGTGGTATCCAGCACCTGAACCACCCAGTCCGGCAGGTTGGGGTGCAAGCGGTAATACACCCACTGCCCCTGCCGCCGATCCGCCAGCAACCCGCCGGTACGCAACTGCGCCAGGTGGCGGGAAATCTTCGGCTGGCTCAGCTCCAGCGCCGCCGTCAACTCACACACGCACAGCTCACCCTCGGCGGCAATCAGCAGCATCAGGCGCGTGCGGGTCTCATCGGACAGGCACTTGAAAACGGTGGGTGGGGTGAGGTGTTCGAGCATGGTGTTGGGCAGGCCGGCTTCTATCAGTAAATATGTATATATGGATTAGCGTATGCGATGGTACGGCTGTCTTGTTTACTGGGTCAATGGGCGCACTGTTGGGCTTTGCGTGCTGGTTGGCACATTTATAGCTGGCTCGGCCGAGGCAGGACTGCGGATCTCGACCAGCGGCGCTAAGGCAGGCCCTACAGCTGGTATTGAGCTGCTAGCGTTAGAGAAACGGATTGATGCAGGAGCGTGGGCGCATGTCAGAAAAGGTCAAGGTAACGCGGCAGGGTGATGTGCTGTGTATCGGCTTCAACCGGCCGGAAAAGTTGAACGCAATGGATATCGAGCTTTACGTTCAACTGGGTGAAGCCTATGGGCAGCTGGAGGCGGACAGCACCCTGCGCTGCGGGTTGCTGTATGGCGAGGGCAAGCACTTTACCGCCGGGCTGGAGCTGGAGAAGTGGGCGATTCAGTTTCGTACTGGTGGCTTTCCGGAGCTGCCGGCGGGTGCCTGCGACCCGTTTGGGCTGGACCCGCAGCGGCGGCTGTCCAAGCCGCTGGTGGTGGCGGTGCAGGGCGTGTGCTTCACCGCAGGCATCGAGCTGATGCTGGCCGGCGATATCCGTGTGGCGGCCGACGATTGCCGCTTCGGGCAGATTGAAATCACCCGTGGCCTTTACCCGGTTGGCGGCGCAACCATTCGTTTTATCCAGAACATCGGCTGGGGCAACTCGATGCGTTATCTGCTGACCGGGGACGAGTTCGGTGCACAGGAGGCGCTGCGACTGGGGCTCGTGCAGGAGGTCTGCTCGGCCGGTGAGCAGTTTGAACTGGCGCTGGACATCGCCCAACGTATCGCACGGCAGGCACCGCTGGCAGTTGCCCAGACATTGGTCAGCGCCAGAGCCTCGCTGGGAGACGGTGGCCAGCAGGCGATGGAAAAGTTGATTCCTGACCTGCTGCCGATGCTCGACAGCGAGGACTTTGCAGAAGGTGTCGCGTCATTCCTAGAGCGCCGGGCGGCGAACTTCAAGGGGCGTTGATCCGGTTCGTGGGGCTGTCTCTCTGGCGTTTGCAGCGGCTGCAATCAGTGTCATTTCGAACATCAGTGCGTTAAGTGGGCGGCTCTTCGCTGCGCCTTTTGGCGCGCTTAACATGTTCAGGCTCCCCGGCAGCTCATCTTGCTAGCAAATGACTGAGTGTTTTCATCCATGTGCAGAGTAGGATGTCTTCATTTGAAAACACTGGAAGCATCATGGCCGGTTTACTGGAGCGATTACCTTATTTCGGCTCGCGCTGAACCGGTATGGCATTGAGCTACCAAAAGGACAGGCGGGCCGTGCTTTGCAGCATTCCTTCTGTTGCCACTTCATACAGAGCGGCGGCAACAGCCCCACGCTACAGAAGGCTCTAGAGCACTCTTGTTTGGCTATGACCATGTGCTATGCGCACCTTGCTCTAGATCACCTTCGTGGTGCTGTAAAGCTTGGTTCTTCTGTGCTGAAAGCTAAGCTCTGAGCGGGCAGGGCTTTGTCCGCTTGAGGTCGGAGCGCGGCGGGATGCTGTGCCACTTCCCTTGAGCAAGCCGCTTTTGCACCATCTCCTGGTATTCCTGTGGGGAAGGTGCTTTTTTTCTGCGGTGCCTCAGCTGGTTGCAGCGTTTGCAGGCTGCCGCGATGTTCGACGCCTTGTTTGTCCCGCCTTCGGACCGTGCTTTCAGATGTTCCGCTGTGCACTGGAAGTGCTGCGCTTGCGCTGGGAGTATTCTGTGGGCTGTGGCGAAGACTTCTGGGTTGTCCTGCCACATGAGAAAGCCGCAATAGCAGCAGCGCCCGGATTGGGCTTGGAAAGCGGTTTGACGGTTTTTGGAGTATTGGCTGGTCATAGCGACCTCCTTTGATTGAAAGGGAGTCCGCAGACCAACATGGTTTGGGCGTAGCGGTACCAGCCTCTGGTGGAATGCTGGCCAAACACTGAATTCTTGGGATTTCAGCAAGATTGAAGCTACTGGTTTACAGGGTTTTTATCAAGAGTTCTCGCAGCTGTGACACTTTTGCGACACTGGCATACGCCAGAAAGCAAAAAGCCCTGAAAATCACTAGGATTATCAGGGCTTTAGGTCTTGCTAGTTTGCCGGGGTAATCTGAACAGGGGGTGTAAGCATTTGATAAATATGGATAAAGCTGGGTTCAGATTTTGGTTGGAATGCTTTTTGGAATCCGGGCCGTGTTTGCAGTGTCTCCGCGCCGATCTATCTGCCTCCCTCATCAGGAGCATCAGGGCTAATTGATCACAGCTTAGGGTTATTTTGATGCAGCTCCGGGAATGGCTATGAAACAGCTACCTCTGCGTTCCTGTAGTTAGCTGATAGCTCTAGGGATCGTGCTCTGCAGTTTAGCACGAGTATTCTCGCTCCGCAGGCCGTTGGAACTGGCTTTACAGCATTGATCAGACGCAGGCTTGGCTTCGCTAGGCCCTGCACTGTTAAAGCTGCGAGTGGCTCCGGCAGTGCTAGATGATGCAGGGCAGGGCGCCACACCAGACTCTCCAAGAGCTTGCTGAGAAGCCCAAGCCGACCACGGAGGTCGCTGCTTAACTCAGCCCCGGAACGGGGGGGCGGTGCCAGGTGAATACTTGATCTGCACACACGTAGGCCAATACTTAGCGTGAAAAAACTAGGCGTGCTTGAATGCTCTTGCGCTTGTCAGTCGTTTTTGGGGAGATGGTCTTGAACTCGTTTTATACCGCTCCTCAATAACTTTAAGTCGCAAAGCTTGTCGTCAATCTCCTGGGTTCTGCTGCTTAGTAGTTTCTGGACTGGTTCCTCTGTGAGTTTCAATAGTTCGGACTCTTTAACTCCATCTAGTGTGGCGATAAGGCGGCAGTTTAAGGCGGCTTCCTGCATGAGGAGTTCTATTGCATCGTTAATAATTTTATTGCGTACGCTCTCGGAGTCTGCTTTTTCCTGGGTTATTTGTTCCAGTTGTTGCTTGAGCTTCTTAGCCCGCCCGGCTGCTTTTGTTTTGTCTTCTTGGTTTTTGTTGGCAGCGTCAACGATTATTTGTTCTAGTGCTTTCGTTTTTGTTAGCCCCCATTCTTTTGCGATTTTTTCTAATTGTGACGATGTTTTTTGAGAAAGCTGAAAGTTGGCTAGTTTTCCTTTTTCATCGCGGTGCCGCTTTTGATACCAAGCCCCCCTCATCGCACGAATTTTTTCTCGATAATCTGAGCTTTGGAGCAGCGGGGTGAGTACTAGCAGTAGTTCATGTGGATTTATCGACTGCGGATTGATGTGCGCCAACAAGTGTCCTTGGCCTTTGCTGTAAAGATAGCTGGCTATCCATGAGGCTTGGCTTTGAGAGCTGGCGTCGACCCAGCGGAGCATTGATTGATACTTGGTGCTGGAGGGTTCCATGGCGATTTCCCAAAGAAAGGTTGTTGCTTCAAATGATACTAACAGTTGGGCTATGGATATCACAATATGATATTTGGTGGTATAGCGTTGTGATATTTGTGTGATATTACAATGTTATATTTTATAAATATTTTTGGTGATTCAACAAGGTTAGACTTGGTTTTTTTCTAGTGTGCATTTCGGAGTATTAATGTGTGGTTTTTCTGATACCCTATGCCTATGGACGCTAGAATTCTTTGTTATGAGGACCCATCAATTCCACCTGAATCTCGATGGCTTTTGCTGCAGTGGTCGAGAGTCGTAGGGATTGATAAGACCTTGACGTGCTCGTTGAAAGACATGTCTCGAATGCTGGGGATGACGGCGCAGCGACTAAGGCCTGCCCTCCATCACCTGAAGCTCCTTGGGCATGTCCAAGTCATCACGGGTGGGGCCCGTGGCGGGAGAGGGCGTCCTCGCTCCAGCTTTCAGCTTTCCCCAGACATCAGGCTACAGCTACGACGTATACACATGCCGAAAACGGCGCACTTGGAGGAAATTGAAAAGCTTTGCCAGTGCGCGTTCGTCAGGTCAGAGGTGAGAGAAGAGCAGCCCGGCAACTTGATGCGTGGCGACCAGCGCAGAAATTTGCTAACTCCAGCGAACCGCTGCCTACTTTCCGTGTTGTTGCTACATGCCGAAACGCCAGGCGTGGTCACTGGGCTGAGTTACTCTAGCTTGGTGATGCTGACCGGAATGGGCCGGGAGTGCCTGAAAAGTCAGATCCGGAAGTTAAAAGACTTAGGGGTTATTGCGCACCATGAACCTGGCGTGATGCGCGAGCGTAACGATATGCGAATGCGTTCGGTATACTTTATAAACGTCGCCCACCCGGCATTGCTGGGTCGTGGTTCTGTAGGTTTAACCGTCCTCGCGCCTAGTCCCCGGGCAGACAACACATTTAACTACCTGTCCGGCTTTTATGAGGCTGCTTTGGTTATTAGTGACCTTAGTGAAAATGAGTCTAATATCCTGAAGCGGATTGAAGCGGTTGGCTCATTAAAAAAAGCTGGGTCTAGCATTGATGAGCAAAAAAATGCCCTGGATTTGAGGGCCAAGTATTCGAGAGCATATGCTAGCCAGCGCAGCAATGCCCTGGCTTTGCTCCCATCAAATGGGCAAATAAAGCCAATTGTAGAAGCCTTCATTCATCTGCGTGAACTACAGCTTGATGCTGTCATCACGGCCCACGTTTTCTCATACGTTGCCGCGCTTCTCAACGATCACTGGAAAGCTTTGCGTAAATATCCGCTGCCGACAGTTATCAAACCGGTTTTTGCGACAATCGAGGCGGCCTGTTATCAGCTGCAGGCTCCTGATCGGAGGTCTGATGAATGCCTGCAGATACTTACCGAGGCGATGTACGCTCTGGCCGTCAACGTTGCTGTGCGACTGAAGCAAGATCTGCTGGGGATTGAAGCCCAGCAGGCCGATTTTGATTTTGCTGATGGGATTTTCTTGATAGTGCCCTACGATAAAGACGGCAAGGATGTGTTCAAACTTGAGGTCTGCTTCAGGCCTTCGGTGGGTGTTACGCATTTGAAACCAACCGTTCTCATGCTGCGACAGTACCCTCTGTCATTGCCAGATGGATTGGAGCCGTTACCTCCGCTTGAGGATGCTTAGGACGGTTTACTGGCGCCCCTTATGTCATGAACGACATAAGGAGCTCATCATGAAAATTATCCGGCTACAAGAGGTGATCCAACTCACCGGCCTCGCAAGATCGACCGTGTACAAATTCATCAAAGATCAAAGCTTTCCTAGGCAGGTTTCGTTAGGAGGAAGAAGCGTCGGCTGGGTGGAAAGCGAGATTCAAGCATGGATCGCGGAAAAAATCGCGGACCGAGACAAATAGTAGGCGCTAGCCTAGTGGTCCCGTCCAGGCATGACCATGCCTAGCTACCCCGCCCTTCCCTGTAGCTCCAATGATATTTCAGCAGAGCGAAATTTCCTTCCGTCACTGCCAGCAAGAGCCTTGGGCGCTGCGGTGCAGCCGCTCCGATTGGAGCCATATTTTTACCGGTAAATATAGTATTCCTAGACTCCCGATAGGAGAACCAAGGGTAGCTGAGCACCAGAGGTATGACCATACAGGCATACCCTCACCAACCAACATGGAGGAGGCGCCAGAAAGGTTACCTACCAGAGGTTAGCCAGAAGAAATTACCCCTCAGCACATACGTATGCACAACTGCATCAAGGAGCAGAAAGCATGCGTAATCCATGTAATACCAACCAGACCCTCTTCTTCGATCCCACCTACAAAGGCTTCCCTGTACAAACGCACAGAGGGCCATTGATTCGACCCTATCTGCAGCGCCTTCACCGGGTATTTGCTCGCGCGTTGGATCAGTACTCAAGCCTTTACGTGGTCAGGCTGGATTTGCGTTATAGCAAACGTGAGGAGCTACCTGATCATGCACACACGAATGAGCCCATTGCGCGCTTCGTGGACTCCCTCAAGGCTAAGCTGGATTGGCGGGATGAATCCATCCGTAATAGCCATGGTCGGGTTAACTGCCACGGGATGCGTTACGCTTGGGCACGAGAGATCGGGCCTGATAGTCAGCGCCCCCATTACCACCTGGTCCTCATCTTCAACAGATCTGCCTTCCAATCCTTGGGCAACTATTCAGACCCTGGTACTCCTGGACTGTACCGGACTTGCTTGGAAGCATGGGCCTCGGCCATTCATCAACCCTATGATCTGGCGGAAGGATTGGTCAGCGTTGTGAACGGCGGTCAGTGGCACCTGAACCGGATAGACCAAGAGCCCTATCGAGAGGCATTTTTCGCGGCAAGCTACTTGTGCAAAGCGCACTCGAAGGTTTTTGAGCTTGGGGTTCATGGGTTTAGTTGCAGTCGTTCATGATCGCCTTCAGTTTGCATTGCTAAAGCGAGGGGCTGCTTGGTCTCTAATTGATTGAGCAGCCCCCGTCAGTGCTAATATTCGGCATCTCCTTCGCTTGGTCTTGCGCAAGGCAATACAAAAGGACTTCCGATGTCGGCTTTATCCTCCCTGCTTGATTCATTCCGCGCTGCTGCAGTCACTGAGCGTGAGAAAGGCACCTACTTCGAAGAGCTCGTCTGCGTTTATCTGCGTAATGAAGCCACCTACCGCGACCTTTACGAAAAGGTCTGGACCTATGCGGACTGGGCTAAAGAGCGTGATCTGAGCGGCAAGGACACAGGGATCGATCTGGTCGCACGCACGCAGGGTACCGGTGAGTACCACGCTATCCAGTGCAAGCTTTACGCCGAGGACTACCGGGTACAGAAGAAGGACATCGATAGCTTCTTCACCGCTTCCGGTAAAGCACCGTTCTCGCACCGTATCATCGTGACCACCACGAACAACTGGAGCGAGCACGCTGAGGATGCGCTGCAAGGCCAGCAGCCGCCGGTCAGCAAGATTGACCTGCAAGCGCTGGAAGACAGCCAGATCGACTGGGCACGGTATCAACCGAGTCAGCCTGTTGCCCTGAAGGCGCGCAAGCAACTCCGAGAGCATCAGCAAACGGCCCTCAATGCGGTCACCGCTGGCTTGAAGCAAGCTGAGCGGGGCAAGTTGATCATGGCCTGCGGTACCGGCAAAACCTTCACTAGCTTGAAGATCGCCGAGCATCTGGCCGGCCAAGGCAAGCGGGTACTGTTCCTGGTGCCGAGCCTGTCGTTGCTGTCACAGACCCTGACCGAGTGGACTCAAGAAAGCGACACACCGCTGCACAGCTTTGCCGTCTGCTCGGACAGTGACGTGGGTAAGAAGCGCAAGGCAGAGGACGACGCCGTTCAGACCTTCACCCACGAGCTGCGCTATCCGGCAACCACCCATGCTGATCGCCTGGCCGCTGAAATGTTCAAGCGCCATGACGCCGACCACATGAGCGTTGTGTTCTCCACCTACCACTCCATCGATGTCATCAGTCGTGCTCAGCATGATCACGGTTTGGATGCCTTTGACTTGGTGATTTGCGACGAGGCACACCGTACCACCGGCGCGACCTTCGATGACGATCCTGAAAGCGCCTTCGTGCGTGTCCATGACGCCGATTGCATCCGCTCAGCCAAGCGTCTTTACATGACGGCAACGCCGCGCATCTACGGTGATAGCGCCAAGATCAAGGCGGAGTCGGGTGAAGTTACCCTGTGCTCGATGGATGACGAAGCGCTCTACGGCAAGGAACTGTTCGTCATCAACTTCTCTGAAGCGGTCCAGCGTGGCCTGCTCACAGACTACAAAGTACTGGTCCTCACGGTTGAAGAGAGCGTCATCAGTAGGCGCCTGCAGGAGCTGCTGAAAGACGAAGACAACCAACTCAAAGTAGATGATGCAGCCAAGATCGTGGGGTGCTGGAAGGCACTGGCCAAGCAGGGGCTGCATGAGCAGTTGATCGGTGACACTGAGCCAATGAAGCGCGCGGTCGCGTTCTGCCAGGTGATCTCGCCCAACTACAAAGGCAGCAAGCACAAGGTCAGCTCGATCAACATCGCCAGCATGTTCCAGTCCGTGGTGGAGGCGTACCAGGAGTCGGAAGAAATTGAAGAAACGGCTCGGTTGATCTGCGAGGCCGAGCACGTCGACGGAGGCATGAACGCCAGCGCCAAGGAAGCCAAGCTGAACTGGCTGAAGGAAGAGCCCCCGGCAAACACGTGTCGCATCCTCAGCAACGTGCGTTGCCTGTCAGAAGGCGTCGACGTGCCGGCGCTGGATGCCGTGCTTTTCCTCACGCCACGTAACTCCCAGGTAGATGTGGTCCAGTCCGTTGGCCGCGTGATGCGCAACGCCCCAGGCAAAAAGCGCGGCTATGTCGTGCTGCCGGTTGTTATCCCTGCTGGCATGGAGCCTCACGAGGCGCTGAACGACAACCAGACGTACAAGGTGGTGTGGCAGGTACTGCAGGCCCTGCGCTCACACGATGATAGCTTTGACGCCATGGTGAACAGGCTGGATCTGGTCGGCCCTGACCCGCGCAAGATGGAAGTCATCGCCATCACCGACAAGGCTGAGAAAAAGTCGAAGAGCGCCAGCAAGGGGCAAGTCGGCAAAGGCCAGTACGGAATAGGCGAGAAGCGCGCCAAGTTCGAAGCCGAAGGTCAGATGACCCAGCAAGCCGAACTGACCTACGAGGTCGGTGAGATCGAAAAGGCCATCTATGCCAAGATCGTCGACAAGTGTGGCAACCGCCACCACTGGGAAGACTGGGCCAACGACATTGCCAAGATTGCCCGCACCCACATTGACCGCATTCAGGGCATTCTGGAAAACCCCGACTACGAAAGCGAGCGGGCTACCTTCAACGCCTTCGCTGCGGAACTGCGCGATGACCTGAACGATAGCATTACCGACGCAGAGATCGTCGAGATGCTGGCTCAGCACCTGGTAACCAAGCCGGTGTTTGATGCGCTGTTCGATGAGTACAGCTTTGCCAGCCACAACCCCATGTCGAAAGCCATGCAGGGGGTGCTGGATGCGTTGAATGAGCATCAGTTGGCCAAAGAAGCGGATACCCTGGAGAAGTTCTATCAGAGCGTCCGCCAGCGCGCATCCGGCATCGACAGTGCCCAGGGCAAACAGCGGATCATCGTCGAGTTGTACGACAAGTTTTTCCGCAACGCCTTCCCGCGTATGACCGAAAGGTTGGGCATCGTCTACACCCCGGTCGAGGTGGTCGACTTTATCCTGCACAGTGTCAATCACCTGCTGCAGAAGGAGTTTGGCCAGACGCTGGGCAGCAAGGGCGTTCATATCATCGACCCCTTCACCGGCACCGGCACCTTTATTACCCGGCTGCTTCAGTCGGGTCTGATCAAGCCTGAGGAGCTGCCGCACAAGTACCGGCATGAGATCCATGCCAATGAACTGGTGCTGCTGGCCTACTACATCGCTGCTATCAATATCGAGGCTGCCTATCACGGGCAAGTGATTGATGAGTACACGCCGTTTGAAGGTATTTGCCTGACCGATACCTTCCAGATGTACGAGAAGGACGACATGGTGGACACGCTATTAGTGGACAATAGTGCTCGTCGTAAGCGGCAAAAGGCGCTAGATATTCGGGTGATCGTGGGAAATCCACCTTATTCATCAGGGCAGGATGATGCAGGTAGTAATAATAAGGGCGTTACCTATAAAGGGTTAGATCATCGGATTAATGAAACCTATCTATCGTTGTCAGCAAAAACAACGGGGAAAAGTAAAGCTTACGACTCATACATACGGGCTATTCGTTGGGCGAGCGACCGTATTGGTGATGCTGGGATTATCGGCTTTGTAACCAACGCGGGTTTTGTAGAGGCCAACACTGCAGACGGACTGCGCAAGTGCTTGGCCGACGAGTTCTCTAGCCTTTACGTCTTCCACCTTCGTGGTAACGCTCGTACATCCGGCGAAACGCGTCGGAAGGAAAAGGACAATGTGTTTGGCATGGGTAGCCGCGCTCCGATTGCTATATCGCTGCTGGTCAAGAATCCCGGTGCCAAGCATCATGGTCAGATCTATTTCCACGATATTGGCGACTATCTCAGCCGCGAGGAAAAACTAGAAAAAGTCGCTACCTACGCCAGTGTAGGTGGGATTGTGTCTTGGCAGGTTATAACCCCCAATGAGCATGGGGACTGGCTAAATCATAGGGATGAAGGGTTTTCTGAGTTTATCGAGGTAGGAAATAAAAAAGGCAAAAATAATACTGTTTTTGAAACCTACTCAATGGGTATAAAGTCGAATCGTGATGACTGGGTTTTTAATTTTTCTAGCAAAACTTTGGCCGAAAACTGCGCAAGGATGGTTGAATTTTATAACTCTGAAGTAGATAGATGGCTTGCTGGAAAAGATGGGTCGATCTCTTTGGATGTTAATGGTTTTATTAAAAATGACGCTTCATGTATCAAGTGGACTGGAGATGTTATAGGTGATTTATCCAAAGGTAAAAAACATCGATTCGATTCATCTAAAATCAGGACGGCCCTTCGAAGGCCTTTTTGCAAGCAGAAGCTTTATTGTGATAAGTCATTTAATTGGACCCATCATTTAATGCCTAAAATGTTTCCAAGTGATGGCGTAAATAATAATATGATTTATTTGACGGGCACAGGGAGCGCAAAGGCTTTTTCAGTCATAATGATTAATACGCTGCCTGATTTTCAGTTGTTAGCTAATGGTCAGGGGTTGCCTCTCTACCTCTACGACGATGTCGCCCAAGTCTCCGAGGATGATCTCTTTGCCGATCCAGCCGAAGGCGGCCTAAAACGCCGTGACGCCATTACTGACGCAGGCCTCTCCCATTTCAAGGTGGCCTATCCAAGCGAGTCGATCAGTAAAGAAGATTTGTTCTATTACGTTTACGGCATTCTTCACTCACCCGATTACCGTGAGCGCTTTGCCGATAACCTAAGCAAAGAGCTACCGCGCATCCCGGCAGTCAAGAAGGCCGCCGACTTCTGGGCCTTCAGCAAGACCGGCAGGGCGCTGGCTGACCTCCACCTGAGCTACGAAACTGTCGATCCGTACCCGTTGACCATCGAGGCTAAGGGTACGTTGACCGATGCGGATTACCGTGTGGAGAAGATGAAGTTTGCCAAGAAGGGCGACCGTAGCACGGTCATTTACAACCCGCGTATAACCATTAAGGGCATCCCCGAGGCGGCCTGGGACTATGTGGTCAACGGCAAGGCAGCGCTGGACTGGGTGATGGAGCGCCAGGCGGTCCGCACTGACAAAGCCAGCGGTATCGTCAACGACGCCAACGACTGGGCTATCGAGACCATGGGTAACCCCAAATACCCGCTGGAGCTGTTCCAGCGCGTTGTCACCGTGAGTCTCGAAACCCAGAAAATCGTCAACAACCTGCCGCCTTTGGATATTTGAGGCGTATGCCGTCTGCCTAGCGCAAGGAGACGCCATGAGTAACTCAGCTATTCCGCTTGGAGAGCGTGATGGCCAGATGTTCCGGGCATACGAGGTCGAGAATGGCCTTCGCTGTGGTTGCGTGTGTCCGGCGTGTCATGGCGCTCTGGTTGCTGCTAATCAGGGCGAAAAGCGCTTTCCTTATTTTCGTCATGCCGAGTTGGAAGCGTGCTCATCGGGCCGGGCTGAGGGAGTCAGACGGGCGGCAGTGCAGGTGCTCGCTTGCCATAAGCAGTTGCTCCTTCCACAGTTTAACGGCTGGGCTGAGTTAAAAGCGCCGGGTGATAGGCTGCTGACAAAGCCGGTTGAATTCGCACCAGCCCATGTCGCTCTGGATGAAGTGCAACGCTTTGTCGATCTGGGAGACGAGTTGAGGGCGCATGCGTTGGTCTCCTGCCGAGGGCGTCAGTTGGTGGTGCGTATCAAGGTCTCTGCGCGGCAGCAGCATGAGCGCACACGGCGAATTAAAGAGTTGCCGTTATCCAGTATGGAGATCGATCTTCATCAGCTCACCGATGAGCAGATAAACGATCAAGAGTATTTCACCCGGGCGGTGCTGGGCGACGCGGCCAATCGGAGCTGGATTCGCTCCTTGCGTGGTGAACTGATGACAGAGCGAGCGCTGGCCGAGCTACAAGTAGAGCTTCAGCAGTTGGAGCGCCAGTGGGCATTGGCTGAGGCGCAGCGCATTGAGCGAGAGGCAGCGCTGGAGCAGCAACGCGCGATTGAGCAAGCGCACAGAGCTGAAGCCTTGGCTGCTCACCGCTTGCTGCAAAAGCAGTTAAGCCTTCAGAAAACAGCAGCCCAAGCCGATAGCGAGCTCTGGAAAGCACCGCAGCAGCGCAGAGAGCTGATCGCAGCCACCATGCTTATGGCTGCGCGTGAGTGGTCCGGGCATGGTGTGGAGTGTGGAGTTTGCCATTTGATCAACGCGCCGGGCTCGGTGTTTTGCCTCTACTGCGATGGTGAGGATCGTCGTATGCGAGAGGTGCAGTATCCCGCTGATTTAGCCCAAACACTGGATGCGCGTCTGAGGTGCTCGAACCGTCCGGAGCAGTCGGTCAAGGCTGCGCCCAGCTTGTTGGTTGTTCCCGAACTGTTGTCCTAGCATCGTGGCGCGAAAAGACGTCTCCAATTTTCTTGGTTCCTTGGTGGTACTAATCGGGTATCCAGGTCTGCTGCTTGCGTGACAACGGGTGACGTACTGCAAGCGTTACGACTCCTTCTAGGGCAACTGCGCTGTTCGCGATGCTTGGTGAGCAGCTATCGGGCAAGGTGGATATGGCACAAGAAAGCGCTGCGCGTACGGCCATACAAAAAATAAAAGGTCTTCGCGAGAAGACCTTTAACGCCCTGCAGCGCCTCGCTTAGTGAAGGCGCAGCTCTCAGCTGCGTTCACTGTCTGCATGTCAGCGCTGCCGTCATAGTGCTTTCCATCAAGGCATTGTTGGGCGGGTATTCCATGCTCATTCGGTCCAGGTTCTCTCGACCGTACTTTTCCTCCAGCTTGCCAAAGATGCACTGACAATCCGACTTGGGCGCACCGGCATGCATGCACCCAGAGATGAATTGTCCTCGGATCGGGTCGCTATCAGAGCAGCCGACGAGAGCAAGGGTGATCATTGCCATCGTGGCCGCGATGCGCATCCTTGCAGAGTTCATTTGAGTACCAGTGCCACGCCGACAAAGACGCCTATCACTAGCCCTACAACCTGTGGCCCGATTGCCCAGAACACCCTGATCCAGATCAGGCTGAAGAAGCCGCCCTGCGTAAAGAAGGCACTGGGGCGGGCAAAGCGGCGAAGCGCATCGCCGAGTAACGCGCCCACAGTGCCAAGCAGGATGCCAACTATCACGGCGAAGACCTTGGCTGCGGTGCTGGCTCCCAACACTAACGGGGAGGTATTTGAGGTGACGCTAAAGATGGCCAGGGCAATCGCGGCTATGCCCCAGCCGATAGCGGCAGGGACCCAGGCCGGCGTGTCGATGCCATCCTGACGGTCAAAGTCGTTCATGTTGTCATCCATTTGTTTGTTCCTTTTGATGAAAGTTGGTTACCAGGCCGGGTTGCAGTCGTTGGAGGGATCATCCAGCGATTGGGTGCCTGCCTTGAGCCCTTTGGTCGACAAATTGACCACGTGGCCGCCGGCGGCGAGCTGTAGTTGATTGGCTTGGCGGAAGGCTTCCCAGAACTGGGCTTTGAAGATGTCTGCGCAGGCTCGGCAGTCGGTATAGAACGGATTGCTGAAGGTCTCGCCATCGACGATGACGTCAAATCCTTGCTCGCTTTCCGAATCGTAGCGCTCGCCCTGAATGGTTGCCTCGGCAGAGATATATCCCTCGCTGGGGCAGGAGATCAGCAGCGCGTTGTTGTTGCCGTCATCAACGGCATGCTCAGAGGTGCCCATAGCCCAGCCGCTGGTCCATTCACCGGTGCCGGCGAGGACGGGAGCGGCAATCAAGCAAGCGAGGGCGAGGGTCAGGGGTGTCCTTGTCATGGTGTTTCCTTGGTTTGGTTTATAACTGGATGAGTTGCATGCCATCCTTTTGGGTTGAGTTTCATCGTTTCTGGTCCTTCATGTCAACGAGTCGGTGCCCAACCATTCGGGTTGAATTGGAGGGCATATGAAAGAAGACGCGAAGGCTGCACTGGCCAGATCCATCGGCCAGGCCATTGCACATCGTCGTTCTCTCGCCGAGCTCACGCAGGAAGAGGTGGCAGAGAAGCTGGGATTGGGTAACGAAGCTGTGTCGCGACTCGAGCGTGGCAAGGCGACGCTGTCTGTTGTGCGGTTGATGGAGCTGGCGGAGCTGTTTGGCTGTGAGGCTGCCGACCTTCTGACCGAAACCAGTGTCCGGGTAGATGATCAAGCCAGGCAGCTGCAACAACTGCTGACCAAGCTGAACAGTGATGACCGAGCGCTCGTCGTGGGCGTGGTGAAGCAGTTAAGCGAACGGCTGGCCAGCTAAGGCCAGCACATCGCTTCTTGCAGCCCGGATGCCGATACGTGGCATTTATGCCTCATCCATTTCCATGATCCCGCAGCTCAAGCACAACCGATCAAAAGTACCGAACCAGTTGCGCTGCATGACATCGGCCAGCTCGCGAGCCTGCTGCTTGCTGGCGCTCTGATTCGCGGCGATGACCGGTATCACCTCTGCCATGCTGGCGAGACTGGACCAGGGTTGATCAGTGGGCTCCTCCTTGATGGCCGAGTGCTGATAGTGACGCAAGGTGCAATCCAGCAGGGCCGCCACCAATGCCAGTGGGTATAGGTCTTGCCGATGTATTGATGTGGCTGCACCACAGGCGCAACAGTGGGTAGATGGCATGGTGATCTCTCCGAGAAGTGAAGGTTAAAGAAGCCCGCGTTCGGCGAGGCTGACAGACGTGGTACCGCCGACCACCAGGTGATCGAGCATGCGCACATCAATGGTTTGCAGGGCTGTTTGCACACGTTTGGTGAGTGCGATATCCGCCTGACTGGGTTCGGGGTTGCCGCTGGGGTGGTTGTGCGCAAGGATCACGGCGGCGGCATTGCTGTTGAGCGCCGCTTTGACGATTTCTCGCGGGTACACGCTGGCGCTGTCGATGGTGCCGTAGAACAACCGCTCAAAGCACAGCACGCCGTGCTGGCTGTCGAGCAGGATGATCCCGAACACTTCACGCTCTTCGGTGCTCAGCGTCATACGCAGGTAATCCCTTACCAACGCAGGACTGGTCAGATAGCTACAACGTGCAAAGCGTGCCTGCAGTATGGCTTCGGCCCAGCTCAGTACCTGGCTTTCAGACACAGGCAGGCCGCCGCTGGCCTGGCAGGCCTCGGTGTGTTGGGTAGTGCACATGGTATTTCTCCTGAAAGGCTTGGTCAGGCCGGGGCCTGAGTTGAGGGTGGTACAGCGGTGCTGTCAGCACGTGCTTGCAAACGTGCTTGTAGGCTGGGTGGGGCTTTGGGTGAGGTATTGCGGGTGCGCTCTGGTTTACCGTCGGGGTAGAACTCCTCCAGTACCTGCCGGCTTTCGTCCTCGGTGTCTTCAAAGGCACCGTTGGCAAACCCCTGGCGGGCTGCTGCATCCAGTGCCTGCTGATCAAAACCTGCCTCATGGCGAGCCTGATCAGTCGCCTGTGCTTGCTGCAGCGCCTCTTCAAGCGTCATGCCCTGGCGCACGGTCAGGTCGACGTAGTAGATGGGCGTGCCATGGCTCTGGCGGGTGGACTTGCCGCGTAAACGGAGTTCCAACGGCAAGCAGGCCAGCCTGTCTCCCGACAACGCCTGAAAGTACTGCAGGCGAGCTGAGAGGGTTCGGATGCTGTTGTACCCGGTGGTTCTGAACACAAAGCTGCCGAGCGGATCCTCATCCCCAATGGCAACGTTCAGGCGTCCGTAGGGTTTGCAGTTACCGCCCTGGGCCAACGGGCAGCCATCCGGTGACGGGCAGGGCAATGCCTTGATCCCGTCATTACAGCGGCGCTTGCAGTGTTCGCCGTCGCCGACACAAAGCGGTCGACCAGAGGTGCGCTCAAACAAGGCGTACTGCGCTCGAAAGTTCAGGTCTGGATCGTTGAACAACAAGCGGACGGGAATGCTACGCAGCTTGTCTCCGGCCTCAGTGCGCAGCGTTTTGTCCAATGGGTGCAGCAACCATTGACCGTCGTGCTGCACCTGCGAGGTCAGGGTGAACTGGTCATCCTTTTCGGGTAAGCGTTTGCCTTTCTTCTCGATGACTTTTCCGATGGCAATTCGGCCCAGGACGGGCGGCGTGATAGCGAGACCTTTAAGCATGGTGATACTCCTGTAGACGTAAAAAAGCCCCGAGCAGCGAGCTGCCCGAGGCTAGGGGGAGGTGGTAGTGGTGGGAGTTGGAGACGTGTTAGCTGATCAGGAAGCGGCGACTGCCTTCCTTCACTTTGCTGTAGCGGGCTTTGAGGTCGGGGTTATCGTTGAGCAGCCTGTCGGTATCCAGCACTGTGCTGTCCTTGCTGCGCTTCCAGGTGATCTGGCCGCCGGCAAAGGTGGCACGACTGACGTCGCCCATGGCCTGCTGCAGTAACTGCTTCAGCTCGGATTCCCGTTGTTGCTGTTTGCTGATGGTCTGCTTGAGGGCTTTCAGCTCAACATACGCAACGTTGAGCGCGGGATTGCCACTCAGATCAAGCGTGCGACCATTGTCCTGAGGGTAGAGGCAACGCAGTGCCTGATCTGCCGAATCGCTGCCATCAGCCGGTGGCGGCGTATCATCGACAACGTATTGCCAGAAGCGACGTTCCAGCTCGATCAGGTTGGCGATCATCTTTTCATCACGCTCAATACGATGAATCTCCAGCTCCTGACCGCCGATCAACACAGCAATATCCGCAGCCTGCTTACCGGTTACGGCCAACTGGTGCATCACCTGCAGTTGCACGTACTCCGGCACGCCATCCTTCCACAGTCTGGCACCGTTAATGCCAGCGGTTTTGCATTCCAGGATCTGCACCTCGGCTGAGCCGACCACCTCACGGTCGAGGTTGGCCATCATCCAGCGCAGGTCCGGGTCTGAGTGCTGCAGTACGGCGTTCACCTTGCGTACCTTGAGGCCAGTGCGCTTGCTGTATTGAGTCGCAACAATGGGTTCGAGAATGGTGCCCCAGAATGCCGGTGTGCTGTCGTCGTTGGGGTCGATCTGTGGCTTCGCAGCGTCGCGACCGGTTTTCTCAAGCCATAGCGCCAGCTGCGACTTGTATGGGTTCAGTCCCACAGCGGCAGCGGCATCTGAGCTACCGATTCCGCCTTTGCGTACGGTCAGCCATTGCTCGCGATCCAGATTGGTGGTGCTGACCAGGCGCAGTGCCGTGCCTTTCCTCGTGGGCGTGGGTAAGTGTTGTTCCGTTTTCATGTGATTTACTCCAACGTTGTGTGAACACCCAGACGCAAAAAAGCCCGGTCAGCAGAACTGGCCGGGCTTTATGTCGTTAAGGGCAGGGATTGAGTGATTGGTTCAGGCGACCAACTGGATGGCGTGATCCAGGGCTTTCTGTTTCAGTACGGCGCCTTGGCCGAACCAGGCAGAATCCAGTCGGTAGTCGGTGCTGCGGGCGCGCTTTTCATGGTCGACAAACTCGGTTACTGCATTGAGCAGCCCCCAGGCCGTGTCTTGTGCTGAGACCAGTTGCGCGCCACGCCCCAGGCCCTGATATAGGTCCTGAACCTTCTGCAGTGCCCGGTGCTGCGGCAACTGCTTGCGGTCATCCAGGTCGGTATCAGTGCTGCAGATCACCTGCAGGAAGTACTGGAGGGCCTCTTTCGGCTTCACCTTGCGTTCAGACAAGGTTTTCATGCGGTACATGAACTCACTCCATTGAGAAACCGAGATGCCGAGCTGCTGCTTGACTCGCTGTGGGTTGAACTCGGTGCTGTGTGGTACCCGAATGGCCTGAGAAGCACCATTCACGGCGATGGCCAAGGTGTTGTTGCAGACCACTCGCACGGTTGTTGGGGTGGCCATCGTGGCCAGTGTCCCGTCACACGAAGTGGCGAGCAGCAGGTAGCCGTTCACCTCATCACGACCCTTGAGCACACTGCTTTGGCCGGTGCGAGCAAGCGCCCAGAACTTTTTGCCGCCCTTGAGCACACCAGCGGTCTCCAGCTCATAACCGGCGTACTCGGTGAGGTCGCGATAGAACTCCAGCACCTCATTGGGTTGCACCACCTTGTAGCGGTTGGACACAACGGACAGCGGCGCTTTGGTGTCCGAACGATAGAGCACCTTCTGTTCAGGGTAGGAATGAATGCTGCCCAAATGAGAGTTCTCGCCAGCAACAAAGCGCACTGGTGACTCCTCAATGTGCCAGTCCATGCCGGCTTCGCGCTGCCAGACCTCCAGCGGCTGATTCTGAGATAACTGACTACCCAGGCCATGCCAGGGCGTAGCACCAACAAACGCCATGTTCTCGATGTGATGTGCCATGAAAATCTCCTGATAAAGGGTATAAGCGCCCGTCCGGAATCAAGCCGGGTAGGACGGTGGTAAGAGGAAAGGGATGCGCTTAGAAGTGGTTGGAGCAGTCGTTGCAGCGGTGGTGGCAGAGCAGTTCTTCATCCAGAACAGTGCCAAGGCGGATACCGGCAATACAGCCGATAAGCGCGCCGCTGATGGCACCAAGCACGGCACCAGATGCCGTAGCTGCTGGACCTGCAATGCTGAACACCGCAGCGCCAACGCGAGCGCCTTGCACCGCCCCTTTGGCAGAGCCGGCTGCGCCACTCAGTGCGCCAGCAACAGTGCCCACAGCGCCACCGATGCGCTTGCCGTAGTGACAGCGTTGCACGCTATGGGAATGACAGACAGGACAGGATGGGATCACGAAAAATCACCTCATGCAGAGCCGGTTGAGCCGACCGGCTGGGTATGCTCATGTGGGTGATATAGGTTTCAATTTCTTTTCAATCGAGGCTGCGAAAAGCAGCTAGACATCTAGCGGATGTTCCTTCGGTCCAAATGAGATAATTTGAAGCTAACGCGGCGATCAAAGAGGCGCAGGGCTCGTATGGGGAAAACATTCAAAAGGATTTACTGACTGGTGAGATCCGTCGATACAGCGACGGTTTTCCCCCCAGAGTTTCATGAATTGATTCAGACTCCCGAGCACCGTTTGGTGCTGATTAGCGGCCCTTGACGATGTACCTGAAGGGCCCTGTATAGCCGTTGTTCGCTCCGACGAATTAGAAAGGTAGGTAGACGTGGAACTTAGTGACGAAGCAATACAGCTGCTCCGTGCAGGCGGCCTTCACATTGAGCTCGAGGCAGTTGTGCTCGGTGCTCATACATTCAAAGCGGCCGGTAAGGATGTGGGGAAGGTGACAGTGGTGGGCACCAAGGGTGGGCCAATGGGCCATTCTATCCAGTGCGAGCCTTATGGGATTTTTGAGTTGGACGCGGAGTTCAGCGTATATCGTGAACTGGCCAGTCGGCTGGATGAGCCGAAGCGGATCAAGTTCAAGGCTGATCTGAAACCTATCAACGACCAGGGGGCCTATGCCATGACAATGCGCCAATGGAGCGGCTGTTTCGCAGTCTGGAAGCAGAATGGGGCTGACCGTGGGCTACATGAGTGCATCGCGGGCACAGCAGGATATCAGTCGGTTTCTGATGCCAGGGTACAACTTGCAACGGCCATATCAGTTCAACGGTGGACCACCGCCCGCTGTGGCTGGGGGAGAGTTAGAGAGTACTTGCTCTTCCGGGTACGCGGATTAAATGGTTGATCTTACCTTTGCATGAGAGAGAGAGTGAAGCAAGCCGATATTTTATCGGATTATCTGGTTAGTGCTCCAACCTCCTGCTGATGCACACTTCCTTCGCTAATTCCAGCAAGAACCCCACAAACCTCAATTTCCCGATCATCGTTGCAGCTCGCTCTTAATGAAACGAGTTGTTTCTCAAGCGCTTGCAGACCGGTTATCTGTGACCGCACTTGAGAGATGTGATCATCGAGCAAGGCGTTGACGGCGGTGCAAGGCTGATGAGGCTCGTCTTGATAGCTCTGTAGTTCGTGAATCTCAGCCAGTGACAGGTCTAGGATTCTGCAGCGACGGATGAAGGCAAGCCGCTCACTATGCTTCTCGGTATAGACACGATAACCGTTGTTCTGCCGATCAGGCGGCGGCAACAAGCCCTGCTGTTCATAGAAGCGGATCGTCTGCGTTTCGACCCCTACCAGCTGCGCCAACTGACCAATACGCATCAGTCTTCTCCCCTGTTGACCTTGTAGTGGCTTTATGGTTTTAAATGGTACCACAACATTTGTCAAGTGGAATAGTAGCATGAGAAAATCCTGTGGTAGCGCCTGTGACGGTGACGCAACGTCCGCAGTGGATAGCAATATGCATGCCTCCTCCGAAGCGTCAGGGAACTGGGTCAGCGTTTATGCCGTGCCGAAGATGGACTGCCCATCAGAAGAGCGAATGATTCGCCTGGCCCTGAACGGCTTTGAGGAGATTCGGGCGCTGTCCTTCGACTTGTCGAACCGCCGGCTCAAGGTCGTGCATGACGGCGAAGTCGAGCCCATCACCTCGAAACTGAAGACCTTGAGGCTAGGAGCCTCGCTTCAGGAAACCGTCGCTGCAAATCCGGAGACCATCAAGGCCGCTGAGTTCTCGCCAGCTTCTGCTAAGCAAGAATCCAGGACCCTGCGTTGGTTGCTCGGCATCAATGCACTTCTGTTCGGGGTGGAAATGACTGCCGGTCTAATCGCCCAGTCCACCGGGCTGATTGGAGAATCCCTGGACAATTTTGCAGATGCAGCCGTCTATGGCCTTGCCCTTTATGCGGTCGGGCATAGCGTAAAAATGCAGGTACGCGCCGCGCATCTAGCAGGCTGGCTGCAGCTAATTCTGGCTATAGGCGTACTTGTGGAGGTGGTGAGACGCTTTGTATTCGGTAGTGAGCCTGAATCGCTGGT
>CEVI01022180.1_pt1 | contig 79916 bp, 71 predicted proteins | sample 531471 | NCBI WGS metagenome assembly CEVI01 (sample SAMEA2623513, study PRJEB7988) | marine metagenome | isolation source: saline water (ENVO:00002010), including
CTTTACAGGCTGCAACAGGTGGGTGAACGAAACGTCAACAGACCCTAGAGCCTCAGACCTGCTGGCTCTTGCCGGTAAAGTGCAGCGCATCACCGCAACGCCGGCACAGATAGCGATTGCCCTTTTTTACCAGGGCATGGCGGCGCGCGGTGAAAGGCATGTGGTCCGGGCAGGCGCAGCGATACAGATACTGGGTGCTGCGTCTGCGGGCCACGGCGTAGTTGTGGCAGCGATCAGCCGGCAGCTCAAACAGCCCGGTCATCAGCGCCTGCCATTCGCGGCCATGCGGGCGAATGCGGTGGCCGTACAGCTGATGGGCAATCAGATGCGCCACCTCATGGGCAACGGTTTGCTGCAGAAAGTGCGCGCTGTTCTCCCGGTACATCTGGCCATTGAAGCGCAGCAGGTTGCGATCAAGGTAGGCGACACCGGCCCGCTGGCCGCGCAGGTCAAGATGGATATCGGGACGGGCAAAGGTGCGTTGAAAAAACTGCTCTGCCTTGACGTAGCAGGCCTCGGTACGGGCGATGATGCGCTCCATCAGAACACCGCGTTATCGAGGCCGGCGGCCATGTACATGCCCAACTCTTCGACCAGCTGTTCAAAGGCGTCCTGCCACTCACCGCGCAGGGTCAGCGGCGCCTGCACCCAGTTCCAGCGCAGGCCGGTAACAATCGACTCGACCGCCCGGCGGGTGCCGGTGCCGTCCATCCCGGCGCGAATATAAAGCGCACAGGGCAGGCCCTGTTTTTCTTCCAGTACGGGGTAGTAGCAGCGGTCGAAGAAGTCCTTGAGCGCGCCGCTCATGTAACCCAGGTTTTCGGTGGTGCCGAGAATAATGGCGTCGGCCTGCAGCACGTCCTGCGGTTGGGCCTCCAGCGGCGGCACCCAGCGGGTCTCAACCTGCTCGATATCCGGATGGCGAGCGCCGCGCAGCGCTGCCTCTGCCAGCTTGCGGGTGTTGGGCGAGGGTGCGTGCGCGACGATCAGCAATTGCTTAAGGCTCATGCTACCCCTACCGGCTATTCCACAGCCGTGCGATGGCGCGTTCGCTGCCCAGCCAGGCGACTAGCAGGCCGAGTGCGCCGAGTAGGCCGAAGACGGCGACGGGCAGGATGAAAAACGGATCGCTGCCGGCTGGCAATAGCAGCCCGAGCGCGCTGGCCAGGGCGATAAACAGCAGGCTCATGATGACCAGAATGGCGCGGCTCTTGGGCGCGTAATGGTACGGAGCGTCGCCGGCTTCCAGCGGGTTGAGCAAGGGCGCGCAGAGGCGGCGGGCGTGGTCTTTGATGGTAGCCATGGCGGGGCGAGGTTCCTGTCTGCGATTGTTGGCCAGTGTAGCGTCATGTGCCCTGTGTTTTGAAGGTTCAGGCAATCCGGGCTGGTCAGCGCGGCCCGGATTGCGGTAGGGTGTTTACAGCTGAATATAAATATTGCACATAAATTTGCACCCCAAAATCCTGCCTGGACCCGACGCCACCAAGGAGATTCGGTTCCATGCTTCGACTCGTAGTGCCCATTGCGGCCCTGCTGTGCGGCATCGCTCTGTTGCTGCTGGGTACCGGCCTGCTCAATACGCTGCTCGCCCTGCGTGGCAGTGCCGAAGGTTTCAGCGACCAGACGCTCGGTCTGCTGGGTTCCGCCTACTTTGCCGGTTTTATTCTCGGTACCTGGTTATGTCCGCGGCTGATTCGCCGCATGGGACATGTTCGTGCCTTTACCTTTCTCGCTGCGGCCGAGGCGGCCTGCGTGCTGATCCACCTGTTGTGGATGCTGCCTGGCGTCTGGCTGCTGCTGCGGGTGATGACCGGGGTTGCGCTGGTCGGCATCTACACCGTGATCGAAAGCTGGCTCAACACCCAGGCGCCGCCGGAGCGGCGCGGACAGGTATTTGCCTGCTACATGGCGATCAACCTGGGCTCGCTGGCGCTGGCCCAGCAACTGCTGAACTGGGACAGCCCGCTTAACTTCACGCTGTTTGTGATTGCCGCGATGCTGGTGGTGCTGGCGGTGATGCCGGTATCGGCCACCCGCCTGTCGCAACCGGTCATTACCGATACCCCGGCCCTGTCACTGCGCCGTCTCTGGGAGGCCGCGCCCGTGGCCTGTGCCGGGGCTTTGCTGTCGGGACTGGGCATGGGCGGCTTCTGGGGGCTTGGTGCGGTGTACGCCACGCGCATGGGCATGGATACCGCGCAGATTGCCGGGTTTGTATCGCTGGTGATTGTCGCTGGTGCGCTGGCCCAGTGGCCCATGGGGCGGCTGTCGGACAGCATCGACCGGCGCCGTGCGCTGGTGATCATTGCCGGCAGTGCCGCGGTCGGCGGTCTGCTGATGGCGGCGCTCGGCCCGTTCGGGTTGTGGCTGCTGCTGGGTGCCGCGGTGTTTGGCGCCGGCTCCTTCTCGGTCTACCCGGCGGTGGTGGCGCACCTGATCGATCATTTACACCAGGAAGATATTCTATCGGGTAACGCGGCATTGCTGATGCTGCATGGCGTTGGGGCGGCAATAGGGCCGGCACTGGCAGGCCTGTTGATGAGCGCCACGCCGGTGGCCTTGCCGCTGTTCTTCACACTGATGTTTGCACTCTGTGCCCTTTATGCCGGTTGGCAGCTGCGGGCCGGCCGTGACCGTATTGTCGATGGCGCCGCCCATCAGGTGCCTATGGTGCGTACCTCCACCGCCGTGCTGGAGATGATGCTGGAGGAGGCGGGTGGCGATGAGCCTGACGCCGCTGCGCGCACCGATGAGCCTGCCGCTGAAGCCGAGCAGGCGCCGGATACCGATTCCGATGCAACAGGGAGACCTCAATCATGATGTTGGCTACTGACCTGGATGGAACCTTTCTTGCTGGCGACCCCGACAATCGTCAGCGCCTTTACCAACTGATCAGCGCGCACCCGGGGATCACCCTGGTGTTTGTTACCGGCCGCGGTCTTGAGGTGGTGGTGCCGTTGCTCTCGGACCCGGCGATACCGCAACCCGATTACATCATCTGCGATGTCGGTGCGACCGTGGTGGATGGCAAGACCTTGCAGCCGGTCTACCCGGTGCAGAGCGAGATTGATGCACGCTGGCCGGGCGAGCAGCTTATTCTGCAGAAACTGGCCGCCTTCCCCGGGCTGGAGCGTCAGCAGGTGCCGCAGCAGCGCCGCTGCTCCTGGTTCTGTGAGCCGGATGCGGTAACCGACGAGCTGCGCGCTGCTGTCGAGGCGGTGGACTGCGACCTGCTGTTCTCCGCCGGCATGTACCTGGATTGCCTGCCCCGTGGCGTCAACAAGGGCAGTACCCTGCAGCGTCTGGTCGAGCACTTGGGTGAGTCGGTGGATGATGTACTGGTCGCGGGCGATACCCTGAATGACCTGTCGATGTACGAGCAGGGCTTCAAGGGCGTGTGCGTCGGTGAGTCGGAGCAGGCCCTGCTGGAGGCCACCGGTGACCGCGCCAAGGTACTGCACGCCCGCCTGAGTGGCTGCGGCGGGATTCTTGAAGCAGTCTCGCATTTCGGTTTTCTCGGCCCGCTGGGCGTGGATTCAGAGCTGCGCGACCTGCAGATCAAGGGCAAGGCTGATCTGGTGATGGTCTATCACCGCCTGCCTTACGAGGAGGTGGAGCAGGACGGCAAGGTGATACGCCGTCCGCCGTCCTCGCCGAACGGGATTTTGCCGACATTATTGAGCTTTTTTGCTGGTGATCAGCAGGGCTCCTGGGTGGCCTGGTCGATTCACGACCCGCGCCGGCGCGAAGGCTTTGAGGTGCACACCAAGGTGGATGCCGAGCGCTACCCCAATCTAGTCGCCGCCAGGGTGGCGCTGACCAAGGAAGACGTCGACGTGTTCTACAAACGCTTCTCCAAGGAGGCGTTCTGGCCGACCCTGCATACCTTCTGGGAGCGCGCCGTGTTCCGTGAAGAGGACTGGGCGGTGTTTCTCAAGGTCAACCGCCTGTTTGCCGAGCGTACTGCGGCCGAGGCGGCGCAGGGCGCGGTAGTCTGGCTACACGACTACAACCTGTGGATGGTGCCGGCGTTTTTGCGACCGCTGCGTCCGGACCTGAATATTGCCTTTTTCCATCACACCTACTTCCCGTCGGCCGACGTGTTCAACGTGCTGCCCTGGCGCCGCGAAATTATCGGCAGTCTGCTGCAGTGCGACTACATCGGCTTTCATATTCCCCGTCAGGCCGAGAACTTTGTTGACGTGGTGCGTGGTGTCGCGCCGCTGGAGGTTGTGGAAGAAACCGGCTGTGCGCCGCGCTACCTGACCTACGGCTGCGCTGTAGGGCTGGAGCGCATGGCCACGCGCATCAAGGTGCACGGACGTGAGATCGGCCTGGGCGCGCACCCGGTCGGGCTGGATGTTGATCGTGTGCAGCAGGTACTTGACAGCGAGGTCTGTCAGGAGCAGATCACCATGCTGCGCAAGGAGCTGGAGGGTATCCGCGTGGTGCTGTCGGTCGAGCGGCTGGATTACACCAAGGGCACCTACGCCAAGCTGCTGGCCTTTGAAGCGCTGCTGGAGGCGCACCCGGAGCTGATCGGCAAGGTCAGCCTGATCACCATCTGCGTGCCGGCGGCGCGGGAGATGACCATCTATGCCGAGCTGCTGGGCCAGATTGAGCAGGCGGTGGGGCGCATCAACGGACGGTTCTCGCGGGTTGGCTGGACGCCGGTGCAGTTTTTTTACCGCGCCGTGCCCTTCGACCAGCTGGTGGCCTATTACCTGATGGCGGATGTGATGTGGATTACGCCGCTGCGTGACGGGCTGAATCTGGTTGCCAAGGAGTACGTGGCAACCCAGGGTCTCTGTGGCGGCGCCGGCGTGCTGGTGTTGTCGGAGTTTGCCGGTGCGGCGGCGGAGTTGCACGGGGCGCTGCTCACTAACCCGCATGACCCGCATGACCTGCGCGACGGCCTCTATATCGGCCTGACACTGGGCCGTGCCGAGCGCGAAGCGCGCTTGCGTGAGCTGTTTGCAGTGGTGCAGCACAACGATATTCGCCGCTGGGGCGATGAGTTCCTGCAAGCGGTACGCGGGGTGCACCGTGAGGTGCTGGAGCATAGCGACGAGGTGGCCTAGCCAGAAATGAACAGGGCCGGCCAATTGGCCGGCCCTGTGGGCTAACGAGGCGTCAGCAGACCTGTGTTACGGCAGTACCTGATTGATCTGGTACACCGTGGTGGTGCCGCTGACTTCGTTGCCGATGATCAGCAGGGCTTCACCGTTGGGTGAGTCCTCGGCAGAGACAAACACCAGACCTTCCGGCCCCAGGTCGCCGGCATCGGCCAGCACGGAGCCGGTGTCCTCGGTAGTCCAGTCGGCGCGGGTGTTCAGATAGTCCACCATCTCCGGTGCGGCTGGATCGGTAACGTCCCAGGCCATGACACCGCCCATGCGCTCCAGACCGATAAACGCAAAGGTTTTCTCGCCCAGCTTGCCGATAGTGACGCCTTCGGGCTCAGGGCCCTTGTTGTCGCTGCGGTTGTCGAACACGTCACCTTCGTCGTGGTTCGAGTTGAAGTAGTCGGCGCAGGGGATATCGCGGTTGGCGCCCAGCATGCACTCGGCGCTGGCAATGTACTGCTCGAAGGCATCACCCGAATCCCACACCAGCGCACCATCGGCATCGCGGATGGAGAACGAGCGAGCGCCGTAGGCGTACAGGTTGTCGTACATCAGGCGGTCACCCGCGACGTTTTCATTGCCGGCGGCATCGAACATCACCGGGTTGCCGGCGGCGTCCTTGCGATAGCCATCGGTCCAGGCAACGGTCAGGCGGCCGAGCAGCTCGTCTTCACGGCAGTCGCCGGGATCTGCGGCAGTGGCACCGCAGTAGCTGAAGGTGGTGGGGTTGAGCAGGGCGCCGGCTGCCGGTTCACGCAGTTGCGGCGGCAGGTCGTCGCCGGCGCGGCGGTCAAAGCCACTGGCGTGCACCAGGTGCTTGACGCGGAATTCCTCGACAAAGCCCTTGCTGGCATCGCCGGCCCAGTAGGCGTCATCATCCTCGCCCCAGGCGCGTGAGTCGCCTTCGTTGGCGGTGACCAGATAGGTGTTGCCACCGGCGCTGTAGGCGGCAATGGCATCAGGCTGGTACATGCCCAGCACACCGGGCCAGGTGGTGATGTTGATTTCGCCGTCTTCGTCACTGACATCAAGGCCGTTGCCTGCTACTCCGTGGTCCTTGTAGCCCAGTGGCAGGATGTCGGTAACGGTGGCGCTGGCAATGTCGATCTTGGCCAGTGCGTTGTTCTCCTGCAGCGCAACCCAGGCGGTAGTGCTGTCCTCGGAGATGGCGATGTACTCGGGCTCCAGGTCCTGCTCGACGCTGGCATTGGGGCCAAAAATACGCACGCCAGCCTGGATCAGCTCGTCGCGGCGAGCGTTGAAGCTGCTGAAGGTGGCGGTTCTGACTTCGACGATCTCATCGTCGGTCAGGCTCAGGATGCTGATGGAGCCGACCGGGTCAACGCTGTAGTCGTTGTTCGGCTCACCTTCGTTGGCGGTCAGCAGGTACTGGCCATCGGGGCTGAAGGTCAGCATATCGGGCTGTGCGCCGACCTGCGCGGAGCCAAGCAGCTCAAGGGTCGTGGCGTCGTACAGGGCGACAAAGCCGTTGTCTGTCTTGGGTGAGGCTTCGATGGCTACAGCCAGGTAGCCGCCCTTGTAGGCGATGCTGTTGACCACGGCGTCAGCGGCGACGTCGGCAGCGGTCAGGGTATCGATCAGCGTCGGGTTGGCCGCGTCTGTTGCATCCAGCACATCGACCGCACCTTTTTGTGCATTGACGATGAAAATGCGCTTGTTGACCGGGTCAAAGGCCGGGATCTCGGCGGCGCTTTCGGCGAAGATGCCGGCGCTGTAGCGGCCCAGGAAGCTCAGGTTGATGCTGTCAGGGGTGACTGCCGCTGGCGGTTCGACCACGGCGTCGTCATTGTCACTGTCGCTGTTGCAGCCGGCCAACGCGGCCAGCATGGCGGTGGTCGTCGCGGCGAGTACCCATCTGTTCATTTTTTACTGTCCTTGCTGAGGTCTTGGAAGGTGACAGTGATACGCACTTGGCGTGACAGGGGCTTGTCGCTTTGATGGCAAAGTGATGACGGTTTGGGTGAGGTGGCTGGCGCTGATACACTCCGGCGATGACCGAGGTATACCCGCAAGACCTGGTGCCGGATGATTTCAGTGCGCAGTTGCGCGCGATCTTGCAGGCCCGCCCCCAAGGGATAAGCGAACATCAGCTGTTGCAGTTGCTGGCCCAGCAGCTGCCCGGCTCTTTGTTTGCCGAGCCCGGTGCATTGCGCGAGCCGTTGCAGCTGTTTCGTCTGCATTTTCTGCTGTTCAACCGCCTGTACCACCTGGCTGATGAGGTGGCCGAGCAGCAGTTGAGCCTGGATATCCATGTACTGAAGATCGCCCTGCGCGCACGACCGCCGGGCGAGGCGGCGGTGCAGCTGGATGATCCGCTGCGCCGTTATTACCAGGACTGGGAGCAGTGGCGCCAGACCAACGCCGATGATGTGCAGCACCTGCTCGACGGCTTCTGGCGTGGGCGTGGAGCAATCTCCGACGCAGAAGTAGAACAGGCCCTGGAAGTCATGGGCTTTGACCGGGCGCCCGCACCGGCAGCCCTGAAACAGCGCTACCGCAGCCTGCTCAGCCGGCATCACCCGGACCGTGGCGGCAGCACGGCGCAGGCGCAGGAAATCAATCGCGCGATGCTAATTCTGCAACGCTATTACCGCAAAACCTGAAGTCGCCAATCTCTCTAAGCAGGGTCTGATCTGCCGCACGCTTTTTGACTATAGTCAGTACAGGGCTGCGCCAAGGCGCGTCCGGTACTCCTGTCGGAGCTGTCCGGCCGGGGCTTAATAATAATGAGGAGGTCAGACCATGATCCATCATGTAGTGGGGCTGTTTACCCATCCTGACGAGGAGTGGAAGGAAATCAGGGGTGAGGAAGAAAGCATCGGCCACATGTACCTAACCCATGTGTTGCTGCTTGCAGCCATTCCGGCTGTATCCGCCTACATAGGCACCACCCAGATCGGCTGGACCATCGGCACGCCGGAGGCGGTCAAACTGACCCAGGCCAGTGCGCTGCAGATGACCGTGCTGTCCTACCTGGCAATGCTGGCTGGTGTGGCCGTCATGGGTGCCTTTATCCACTGGATGGCGCGTACCTACGATGCCAGCCCGACCTTCAACGACTGTGTGATCTTTGCTGCCTACACCGCAACACCGCTGTTCATCGCCGGCGTGGCTGCGCTCTATCCGAGCCTGTGGCTGGGTATGCTGGTTGGCACGGCAGCCATCTGTTACACGGTCTACCTGCTCTATCAGGGCATTCCCATCTTCATGGACATACCCAGTGATGAGGGCTTCCTGTTCTCCAGTTCGGTGCTTGCGGTCGGATTGGTTGTACTGGTGGCCATGATGGCGACCTCGGTCATCTTCTGGGGCTTTGGCGTGGGGCCTGTGTACCTGCGTTAATCAAGCCTATAGCGCTATCTTCTCCAGGCCTGCCTGAGCCGGCATCAGCCCCCGTCAGTCGCACTGACGGGGGCTGATGTTTTTATGCTCAGTGCTTTCCAGTAAAATGCCGGCTTTTGCCAGACCGGTGCCCTGTCCATGAGTCGTCTCAGCGTCAACCAGAACAAGCTGCAAAAACGTTTGCGTCGCCTGACCGCCGAAGCGGTTACCGACTACAACATGATCGAGGATGGCGACAAGGTCATGGTCTGCCTCTCCGGCGGCAAGGACAGCTACACCATGCTCGACATGCTGCTGTACCTGCAAAAGGTCGCGCCGATCAAGTTTGAGCTGGTTGCAGTCAATATGGACCAGAAGCAACCGGGCTTTCCAGAAGAGGTATTGCCGGCCTACCTGGACAGTATCGGTGTGCCGTACCACATCCTTGAACGCGACACCTACTCGATCGTCAAGGAGAAGGTGCCCGAGGGCAAGACCACCTGTTCGCTCTGCTCGCGCCTGCGCCGGGGCAACCTGTATACCTTTGCCGATGAAATCGGCGCGACCAAGATGGCGCTCGGGCACCACCGTGACGACATCATCGAGACTTTCTTCCTTAACATGTTCTACGGCGGCAACCTCAAGGCCATGCCGCCCAAGCTGCGTTCGGATGATGGCCGCAACGTGGTGATTCGCCCGCTGTCGTACTGCAACGAAGCGGACATCGAAGCCTATGCCCAGCTGCAGGGTTTTCCGATCATCCCCTGTAACCTCTGTGGCTCGCAGGAGAACCTGCAGCGCAAGGTGGTCAAGGACATGCTGCAGGGCTGGGAGCGTGCCACGCCCGGCCGACTGGAGAATATCTTCCGCTCGCTCAAGCATGTGCAGCCCTCGCAGCTGGCTGATACCGCCCTGTATGACTTTGCCAGCCTGCGTATCGATGAGCAGGCGGCGTCCCGTGTGCTCAACGTCATGAACCTCTGATAGCGGGAGCTGTCGATGCAGGACTATCGCTGGCTGCACGAGTACTGCCTGAATCGCTTTGGCTCGGCGCAGGCGCTGGAGGCGCTGTTGCCCCAGCCGCGAACCGCGGATGAGGTGCGTGCCATTGCCGATGATCGCTACCTGTCGACCATCGCGCTGCGGGTATTTCGGGCGGGGCTGAGGCATAGCCTGGTAGACGCCAAGTGGCCGGCCTTTGAAGAGGCCTTCTTTGGGTTTGCCCCGGAGAAAGTCGTGCTGATGAGCGCTGAGCACATCGAGCGGCTGATGCAGAACACCCGCCTGATTCGCCATCTTGGCAAGTTGCGCAGCGTGCCGCGCAACGCCCAACTGGTGCTGGATATTCGCGCCGAGTACGGCAGCATGGGCAACCTGATCGCTGACTGGCCGGAGGACGATATCGTCGGGCTCTGGCGTTTACTGGCCAGGCGCGGCGCGCAGTTGGGCGGACAATCCGCGCCGCGCCTGCTGCGCATGCTGGGCAAGGATACCTGGGCTCCCAGTGAGGATGTGGTTGCCGCGCTGAGGGCGCAGGGCGTTGTCGACAAGATGCCCAGCAGTCAGCGTGATCAGGCCGCAGCGCAGGCAGCCTTCAATCAATGGCGTGAGGAAAGCGGTCGGCCCTTGTGTCAGCTGTCTGCGATGCTGGCGTTTACCGTGAACCATTGATCAGAAAAAGGCAGCTGATCTGTGGCTTGGCGTGGCAAGTTAAAGTAAATTCTTGACCTTGGGCGCTTGAGCGTCCATTTTTTAATCAAATCCCTCGGGCTGGAGGTTGCCGGATGCGGCACAGTGCGCTGTTGATCCTGTTTCTGACCGCTGTTCTGGCAGGCTGCTCCAGTGCGCCCAAAAGTCCTCCCGTCGCAGTGTCTGCACCGGTGCGCACCTTGCCCGCGGTGACCCCCTCCGACTCTTCGCAGATCCTTGGTAATGATGTGGTCTTTCAGGCTTTCAGTCTGGTCGGTACCCCGTATCGTTGGGGCGGCACCTCGCCCGAAACCGGTTTTGACTGCAGCGGCCTGATTCAGTACGTCTACCGCGAAGCGGCCGGTATGAGCCTGCCGCGTACCACCTCCGATCTCTATAACCTCAACGTAGCCCGTCCTGCCGAGAGCGCGCTGGCGCCAGGCGATCTGGTGCTCTTTGCCATGAATGGCGGGCGGGTAAACCACGCCGGTATCTACATCGGTGAAGGCCGCTTTCTGCATGCGCCCAGCACCGGTGGCGTGGTGCGCGTTGATGAGCTGGAATCCTCGTTCTGGCAGCGCACCTTCAAGGGCGCACGCCGCGTGATCGGAAATCACTGACCCGCTGTCTGGAGTCGATAATTTTTATTCAACCGGGGCCTCTGCGGGGCCGGCATGTTTTGCTGGAGCCGCTTGAGCTAGCGCACACCGCCGCGCTGCAACGCGCTGTTGCTGATGGAGAAAGCTGGAAGCTCTGGTACGCCAGTGTGCCCACGCCCGAGTCCATGCCTGAGTACGTTGAGCGCGCGCTACAAGGCATGGAGCAGGGCAACCTTGCCTACGCGGTGCGCAGCCTTGCTAGCGGCGATATCGTGGGCTGCACGCGCTACTATGACGTGGATGCCGCCAACCGCCGCGCGCTGATTGGCTACACCTGGTATGCCGATGCGGCCCGGCGCACACCGATCAACAGCGAGAGCAAGTTGCTGCTGCTGCAGCACCTGTTTGAGGACGCCGGTGCCATCGCCGTTGAATTGCGCACGCATTTGTTCAACCAGGCGTCGCGCACCGCTATCGAGCGGCTAGGGGCCAAACAGGATGGTGTCTTGCGCAGCCACCAGATTCTGCCTGACGGCTCTATTCGCGATACCGTGGTGTACTCCATCGTCGCCAGCGAATGGCCGGCTGTGAAGAACAACCTACTGAGCCGTCTGGCAGGCTGACAAGTGCAACCGTCGCCTGCGGGTGTTGATGCGGCGCGTTGTCCTTTCTGTGCGGGCGCCAATGCCTGCACTGCCGAGACAGGGAGCTGCTGGTGCTTTGACCTGTTAGTTCCCGAGGCTCTGCTGGCGCTGGTGCCGGGTGAACAGCGCAATCGCGCCTGTATCTGCCAGAACTGTGTGCGTGCCTTCACCCGCGACCCTGACGGCTTTACAGAGCGCTATCGCAAGCGCTGAGTCAGCGTTTGCGCAGCAACACGACATCCGCCGCCACTATCTCCAACTCGGCCTGCCAGTGTTGCGCCAGCCAGTGAAAGCTGTGCTCGCTGAAAAAGCTGATATGGGTCGGGTCGCTCTTGTAGTGCCAGGTGCTGAAGGCCTCCGGGCTGGTTACGCGCTTGGTCATCAATCCGAGCCAGCCGCCGGGCTTGAGACAACGCCAGAGCTGCTCCAGCACTGCACGTGGCGCAGCCAGATGCTCCACTACCTCGGTTGCGGTGATGAAGTCCCACTGTTGTTCAAGCGCTGCCGGGTTGGGGTGGTAGTAGAGGTCGTGCAGGCTAACCTGGTGCCCTTGCTCACGCAGCATCAAGGCCAGAGCCGGGCCCGGGCCACAGCCAAAGTCGAGACCGCAGCTGGCTGGCGGTAGGCGTTGCAGCAGGGGCTCGGCCAGGCGCGAGAGAAAGCGCCGGTAGCCCGGATCATCCGGGTGGTTCTCGTGGCGGTCGTACTCGGCCTTTTCCTGCTCGGCAGTCAGTTGCCATTGCGCCGGTACGTGTACCATCAGACACCGCTCGCACTGCCAGTAGCTGCGCTTGCGGTCGCTGAGCATCCAGTGGGCTGGCGAGCTGCAGAGCGGGCAGGGCAGGGCCTGGTGCTGCGCAGTCACAGCGGCTTGATACGGTCTATCAGCTGCCCTGAGTCGGCCAGCTCCAGGAATTCGTCGCCCATGCGCTGGCTTTCACTCATTGCCTTGCGCCAGTACTTCTCGCGGCCGTCGTTATCGTAGACGTAGCGGTTGAAGTCCTTGCGGTCCGGTAGCTTGCGATGCGGCAGGCGCTCCAGGTATTCGGGCGATGGCGCGAGCAGCAGCACGTCACGCAGCTGCTGAGCGTTGTGTTTGCGCCAGGGAATGGTCTTGTCAAACCAGCCGGGGATGACCCGGTCGATAAAGTGCGGGTACAGAATCACGCCTGGCGCGGTGTAGGGCAGATCAAGATGGTAGTCGAGCAGGCCACCGTCGCGGTAGACGCCGGGCTCGGCACCGGGAATGTCGCGCACCGCTTCCATCACCATGGGTATAGAGCCGGAGGCCAGCAGGGCCGAACGCAGGTTGTTACTGGTCAGCTCGACATGCGCGCTGGTGAAGTCGCGCAGCTCTTCAAGGGCCGGCAGCTGGCGCGGGTCGTGCAGAATGACCCGTTCAAAGAAGCGGCCCAGGTGCCGGCGACCCAGCAGGTTGGCACCGATCACGCCGCCCAGGCCCAGTGCCAGACGGGTACGTGAGTCGTCGCGCAACAGGCCCCGGCTTTTTACTACGACGATGTTGAGGCGGTAATGCGGGTTGCTGAGAATGGCATCAAATTGCCCCTGTAGCAGCTCGTCTATCATGTCGCCGCAGGCAGCACTGATGGTCTGGATGGTGACGCCCTTGGGAAAGCGCATGGCGGTGTACAATTCGCCAAGTTGGCGCAGGGTCTGCACCGGGTCCGGCATGCAGGCACTGGCGAAGCGCCAACTGCCGATGGAGGCGCCGATCAGGCTGCGCGGCTGCGGTGCGCGCGGCAGCCATTCGCCGAACAGCGCCAAGTCCAGCCCTTGAATGCCGAGTGCCTTGGGGCCGCCGGCGGCACCGGGAATCATGTGCACATCGGCTGGCTGCAGGCCGTTTTCGCGGATGTGCTGAATGGCGCGCTGCCCTGCGCGGAGCGTCAACGCCGGTGCTTTAACCTGTATCGCTGTCATGCTGAGCGGGTTCCCTGTGGCTGCGCGCCCGATTTTAAGGTTGGTTTCAGCTGGTGGCTATAGTCTGAACCTGTCAGAAGGCGGTACCGAACGGTTCGGCACCACCAACACCAAGAGAGGAAATGACTATGTACAAGCAACTTGTTTCTCTGTCCTGCGCCGCCATCCTGGGTCTGGGTAGTGCTGCCGTGCTGGCAGACGACGATGTACGCATGGATGAGGTCCCCGGCCTGGTTGAGCAGGGTACCATTCAGTCACTGGAAAGCCTGAACGAAAAGGCACTGTCGGTGCAACCCGGCACCATCACCGATACCGATCTGGACAAGCACTATGGCCGCTATGTCTACGAAGTTGAAATCCGCGATGCCCAAGGGCAGGAGTGGGACATTGACCTGGATGCGAGCAATGGCGACGTTCTGGAACACCGCCGCGACGACTGATCCGCGGCGCATCAGCCGCCCACTGGCCTGGGCGCTGGTGCTGATTCCACTGAGTGTCAGTGCACACGACCTGAGTCAGGACGAGGCGCTGGCACTGACCGAGCAGGGGCACATTGTGCCCCTGCAGGTGCTTGTGGATGATGCGCTGGAGCGATTCCCGGGGCGCCTGCTGGAAGCCGAGCTGGAACTTGATGACGGCATCTACATCTATGAAATCGAGGTGGTCACCCGTACGCGGCGGGTCATGGAACTGGAATACGACGCGACCACCGGCGAACTGCTGGACGTGGAAGAGGATGATTGATGCGGCTGTTACTGGTTGAGGATAACGTGGCGCTGGCCGACAGTCTGCTAGCGGTGCTCAAGCGTGCGGGCTACGCAGTGGATTGGCGGGCCGATGGGCGTGATGCCCTGCTGCTCGGTGAGCAGGAACCCTATGATCTGGCCATTCTTGACCTCGGTTTGCCGGGCATGGACGGCCTGAAGATCTTGCGCAGCTGGCGTGCTGGCGGCAGCTCCCTGCCGGTGCTGATCCTCACCGCTCGCAGCCGCTGGACCGAGCGCGTTGAAGGGTTGCAGGCCGGCGCCGATGATTACCTGACCAAACCGTTCCACAACGAGGAGTTGGTATTGCGCGTGCAGGCACTGCTGCGACGAGCCCATGGCCGTGAGCCGCAAACTCTGCTCAGCGCCGCCGGTCTGCAGCTGGACGAGGCGCATCAGCAAGTCGTGCGCGCAGGGCAGGAGCCGGTCAGCCTGTCGGCGAGTGAGTTCAAGCTGCTGCGCTACTTCATGCTTAACCCGGGCAAGGTGTTGTCCAAAACCCGGCTGGCAGAGCACCTGTACGACTACGAAGACGAGCGCGATTCCAATGTCATCGAGGTGCTGATCAACCACCTGCGCCGCAAGCTGGGCCGCGAGGCGATTGAAACGCGCCGCGGGCAGGGCTATGTGCTGGTGGGGGCTGGTGCGTGATATCCATCAGCCGCCGTTTGACGTTGAGTCTGGTGCCGCTGTTGCTGGTCAGCGTGTTGCTGATTGTGCAGGGCGGTGTCTGGTTGTATGACCGGGCGCAGCGCGATTACCTTACCCAACTGTTGCAGCGTGAAGCCGACAGCATGCTGGGCGCGCTGAGCCGCGGCAGCGACGGCCTGTTTCTGGATATGGACAAGGTTGACCCTGACTATCGACGCCCCTACTCGGGGCGTTATTTCGTTGTGCAGGGGCAAGAGAAGTGGCGTTCTCGCTCACTCTGGGATCACCGTTTGCCGTTGCCGGGGGATGGCCTGCAGACCGAGTTGCTGCCAGGGCCGGGTGGTCAGGAGCTACTGGTCTGGTCCGGCGAATATCTCAAGGGCGGTGAGCGGCTGACCATCAGTGTGGCCATCGATTATGAGCCGTTGCTGGTTGAGTTTCGTCGAGCCAGCTGGTGGCTGAGCGGGCTCGGCGTGCTGGTAGTGCTGCTGGCTGCGGCGCTGCAGCACTGGTTTCTGCGCCGCTCGCTCGGGCCGCTGCGCAAGGTTCAGGGCGAGCTGGCGGAGTGGCGCAGCGGGGAGCGTCTGCAGCTGAACGAGCAGGTGCCGGAGGAACTGGCGCCGCTGGTGGCCGAAATCAACCACCTGGGCCAGCAGATCGAGTCCGTGCTGGAGCGCGCGCGCAACAGTGCGGGTGATCTGGGCCATGCTCTGAAAACGCCGCTGGCGGTCATCGAGAGCCGTCTTGAGAGCCTCTCAGGGCAGCTGCCGCAGAGCGATTGGCAGGAGCTGCAGGCGCAGGTGCAGAGTATTCGCGCGCAGTTGGAGCGTACCCTGCAGCGCGCCCGGCTGGCGCCGGATCAGGCCCGCGGGCAGCGCTTTGCGCCCGGCGCTGACCTGACCGCTCTGGTGCAGACTCTGGAGAGTCTGTACCCGAATGGCCCGCAGATTCAGCTGCAGGGCGAGCTGTCCGGCAGTTGGCCCTTTGATCGCGAAGACCTGCTGGAGTTGCTGGGCAATCTATTGGATAACGCCTGCAAATGGGCGCGCGCCGAGGTGCGGGTTGCCTGGCACTTGCGCGCCGATCAGCTCGATCTGGAGGTGGCCGACGACGGTCCCGGTATTGCTCCGGCCGAATGTGACCAGGTGCTCGGACGCGGCGCGCGCCTGGATCAGCAAGCCCCGGGGCATGGGCTGGGCCTGGCGATTGTGCGGGATATGGTCGCGACCTATCAGGGCACGCTGGCGCTGGAGCAGGCCCCGGAAGGGGGCTTGCTGGTGCGTATCAGTCTGCCGCTGCAGCGCCGCCGGGGCAGCGCCTGAGCAGGCCTCAGAGCGCCGAGGCGTCGATGTCGACCAGTAGCAGGTGGCGGCTATCGTCGATGAACAGCCCGGAGGTCATGCAGTACTGGTTGGTGGTGGCGTCGCGGTAGCGGTTGGACAGGATCACGCGGCTGTCTTCGCCGGCCTCGGCCAGAATCTGATAGAAATACGGCCGCCAGGACCAGTTGTGATCGAGGTAGCGGGGGTCGGTCTGCCAGGCGCCATCGCGCCAGTCAAAGTTGGGGGAGATCTGCGTGCCCTCGGCGTCACACAGAAAACAGCGCAGCAGCCACGGGTAATTGCGTGGGTCGGGCAGGTGCGCAGGTTGGGCGCCCTGTTGCAGCCATTGGCGCAGTTCGGCAAACAGTTCTGCCAGTGAGCGGCGCAGGTGGGCCAGCTTTTCGCGCTCTGCCAGCTTGGCGTGAACGTAATGATCGCGCATCCGCGAGAACTGCTGCTGTACGGCCTCGCTGGGCAGGAAGTTCTCGGCCGGCTGGCCAAACAGGTAGCCCTGCACGTAGCGGGCGCCGCACTCCAGCGCAAAGTGCAGCTCCTGCTCTGTCTCCACCCCTTCGGCGATGATCCAGCAGCCACTCTTTTCTGCCATCAGGGCCAGTGCGCGTACAAAGTCGCCGCTGTTGCCGTTGCCGGCGGCCGCCTGACGGAACAGCTGGATGTCCAGCTTGAGGATGTCAGGCTCCAGCGCCAGCACGCGGTCGAGCATGGAGTAGCCGGCGCCAAAGTCGTCAATGGCGATGCGAATGCCAGCGGCGCGGTAGCGCTGCACGACTTCACGCAGCTGCTCGATACTGCCCTGCAGCTCGGTGATCTCAAACACCACCTGATCACTGGCAATGCCCATTTCTTCAAGCAGTTGCAGGCTGGGCAGTGGTTTGCCCGGTTGCAGCTGGCTGATCCAGGCGGGCGAGATGTTCAGGCTGAGAAACCCTTCGGGGGTATCGCGGAAGCGTTCCAGCGCCTGTCGGCGGATGCTGCGGTCCAGCTCCAGCAGGTCTTCCTGCGGCGTGGCCGGGTCGGTGAACAGCGGGCCGGCGCTGCGGACATTGCCCTCATCGTCGCGCAGGCGCGCCAAGGCTTCGTAGCCGGCAATGCGGCCAGTGGCGGTGTCGATCAAGGGCTGGAAGTAGGGCAGTGGCTGGCCTGTAAACACATCATTCTCCGGGGTCGGGACGTCGGGCGCTGACTGTATGCAAGATTATAGCCAAGCAGCTGGATGCTGCCGTGCTCAAGGACTTTGGGTCCGAGTGGCTGTCATTAAAGTGTCATTGTGCGCTTGCAGTGCACGATTCTGCGCTTTTGGTATGACGATTGCACTAATCAGGGGAGTTGCAGGCCTGATTTCGCGCCAACTTGGTGCCTTGCTGTTGCGGCAAGTGATCAGGAATGCATCTAACGCTATGAAAAATAAATACAAATTAAATAAACCCTGAAAACCCGATTGCAGCGACGCATTTTGCTGTTCGGGAGATATTGCACCAAATGTATGCGTATTGAGGCGTCATGCACACATGGGGTGCGAATTGTTTGCAAGAGGCTGCTTGAATGGAAAACCTGCACAGCGCTGTCGAAACCCTGGTTCACGGTGCAAACACCCTGTTTATTCTGATGGGCGCGATCATGGTTCTGGCCATGCACGCCGGCTTTGCCTTTCTTGAGGTAGGTACGGTGCGGCAGAAGAACCAGGTCAACGCACTGTCAAAGATCATCAGCGACTTTGCCATCTCCTGCCTGGCGTATTTCTTCATTGGTTATTGGATTGCCTACGGCGCGACCTTCTTTACCGATGCCGCCGCGCTGTCGCAGAACAACGGCTATGCACTGGTCAAGTTCTTCTTCCTGATGACCTTTGCTGCGGCGATTCCGGCCATCATCTCCGGCGGTATCGCCGAGCGCGCCAAGTTTGCTCCGCAGCTGTGCGCATCGCTGCTGATTGTGGGCGTGGTCTATCCCTTTTTCGAAGGTATTGTCTGGAACGGCAACTACGGCTTCCAGGGCTGGCTTGAGGCGACCTTTGGTGCCGGTTTCCATGACTTTGCCGGCTCAGTCGTTGTGCACGCGGTAGGGGGCTGGATTGCCCTGGGCGCGGTGTTGCTGCTGGGTGCGCGTAACGGGCGTTATCGCGGTGGCCACGTGGTTGCCATGCCGCCGTCCAATATTCCGTTCCTGGCGCTGGGTGCGTGGATTCTGACCATCGGCTGGTTCGGCTTTAACGTGATGTCCGCGCAGACGCTGGATGGCATCAGTGGCCTGGTGGCAGTGAACTCGTTGATGGCGATGGTTGGCGGCACGCTGGTGGCGCTGCTGGTAGGTCGTGCTGACCCGGGCTTTATTCATAACGGCCCGCTGGCTGGTCTGGTCGCGGTGTGCGCAGGTTCCGACCTGATGCACCCGCTGGGCGCATTGGCCACCGGAGCGGTGGCTGGCGGTCTGTTTGTCTGGACCTTCATCCTGACCCAGAATCGCTTCAAGATCGATGACGTGCTGGGTGTCTGGCCGCTGCATGGTTTGTGCGGCGTCTGGGGCGGCCTGGCGGCGGGTATCTTCGGCACCGAGGCGCTCGGCGGTCTGGGCGGTGTGAGCTTTATATCGCAGCTGATCGGTTCGCTGGCCGGTGTGGTGGTGGCCTTTACCGGCGGTCTGCTGGTCTACGGCGTAATCAAGTCGGTCGCCGGTCTGCGTCTGAGCGAAGAAGAGGAATACCAGGGCGCCGACCTGTCGATCCACAAGATTGGCGCGACCTCAGAAGACTGATTGCCCGCCCTACAGCGAAGCGTGTCCGCCATTGGTGCCACGCGGTACGCGCGGCATAAAACATAAAAAAACCGGGCTGAGGCGCCCGGTTTTTTGTGCCCGCAACAGCGGCGATTTACTCTTCCAGACCACCCATGGCGGTGATGTTGAAACCACCGTCAACGTAGGTGATTTCACCGGACATGCCCGAGGCCAGGTCGGAGCAGAGGAAGGCGCCGACGTTGCCGACTTCTTCGATGGTGACGTTACGACGCAGCGGGGTTTGCGCGGCGTTGTGCGACAGCATCTTGCGGAAGCTCTTGATGCCGGAGGCCGCCAGGGTGCGGATCGGGCCGGCAGAAATGGCGTTTACGCGGGTGCCTTCCGGACCCAGGCTGGTGGCCAGGTAGCGAACACCGGCTTCCAGGCTGGCCTTGGCCATACCCATGACGTTGTAGTTCGGCATGGTGCGCTCAGCGCCGAGGTAGGACAGGGTCAGCAGGCTGCCATTGCGGCCCTTCATCATCTCGCGGCCGGCCTTGGCCAGGGCGACAAAGCTGTAGGCGCTGATGTCGTGGGCAATGCGGAAGCCTTCACGGGTGGTGACTTCGGCGAAGTTGCCGTCCAGCTGGTCGCCCGGAGCGAAACCAACGGAGTGAACGATGCAATCCAGGCCGTCCCACTTCTTGGCCAGCTCGACGAATACCTGCTCGATTTCGGCGTCGTCGGCCACATCGCAGGGGAAGCACAGCTCAGGACCGGAGCCCCAGCCGGCAGCGAATTCTTCAACCCGGCCTTTCAGCTTTTCGTTCTGATAGGTGAAGGCCAGTTCGGCGCCCTCGCGGTGCATGGCGGCGGCGATGCCGGAGGCAATGGACAGTTTGCTGGCTACGCCAACGATGAGTACGCGCTTTCCGCTGAGAAATCCCATAGTGCTTTCCTGTTTAGTGCATGGCCGTATCGGCCCTGTTATCGGTTTGCGGCAGGGCAAAGGCCGCTTCCAGCAGCTGACGAGTATACGCGTGCTGCGGAGAAGCGAAGATGTCGCCTGCCGGTCCCTGTTCTACTACTTCGCCCTGGCGGATCACCATCAACTGATGGCTGAGAACCTTGACCACTGCCAGGTCGTGACTGATAAACAAATACGTCAGATTGTACTTCTGCTGGAGACTGCGCAGCAGCTCTACCACTTGCCCCTGTACCGTGCGATCCAGTGCCGAGGTCGGCTCATCCAGCAGGATCAGCTTGGGCTTGAGCACCAGTGCCCGGGCAATCGAGATCCGTTGGCGCTGGCCGCCGGAAAACTCATGCGGATAGCGGTGTCGGGTCTCCGGATCCAGGCCGACTTCCTGCAAGGCCTGAATCACCATCTGTTCGCGCTCAGCTTCATTGCCGATGCGGTGAATCTCCAACCCCTCGCTGATGATCTGGCCGACCGACATGCGCGGGCTCAGGCTGCCATACGGGTCCTGAAACACCACCTGCAGCTCGCGGCGCAGCGGGCGAACCTGCTGCTGGCCAAGCCCGTCCAGGCGCTTGCCGTCACACTCGATCAGGCCCTGGCTGTCGATCAACCGCAGGATCGCCATGCCCAGGGTCGTCTTGCCCGAGCCGCTTTCACCGACAATGCCCAGGGTCTGCCCGCGGGGCAGACTGAAGCTGATGTCGGTAACCGCCTTGACGTGATCAACGGTACGTCGCAGTACGCCTTTTTTGATCGGAAACCACACCCGCACCTGCTCCGCCCGCAGAATATCGTCTGCATTCGGATCGACCGGTACCGGCTCTCCGCTGGGGTCGGCAGCCAGCAGCTGACGGGTGTAATCGTGCTGCGGCTTGCTGAACAGAGTAGCGCAATCGTTCTCTTCGACGACGTCACCGCGATACATGACACATACCCGGTGGGCAATTTTGCGGACCAGGTTCAGATCGTGGCTGATCAGCAGCATGGCCATGCCGAGTTTTTGCTGCAGTTCCTTGAGCAGTTCGAGGATTTTCAGCTGTACCGTGACATCCAGTGCGGTGGTCGGCTCGTCGGCGATCAGTAGCTCCGGTTCATTGGCCAGTGCCATGGCGATCATCACACGCTGGCGCTGGCCGCCGGACAGTTCATGGGGATAGGCGCCCAGGCGCTTGCGCGGCTCCGGAATGCCCACCAGCTCCAGCAGCTCCAGCGTGCGTTCACGCGCCTGCGCCTTGTTCAGCCCCTTGTGCAGGGCGAGCACCTCACCAATTTGCCGCTCCACGCTGTGCAGTGGATTGAGCGAGCTCATGGGCTCCTGAAAGATCATGGATATGCGGTTGCCGCGGACCTTGCGCAGCTGGTTTTCACCAGCTTTGAGCAGGTCATTGCCATGAAACTCGATGCTGCCGCTCGGGTGGGAGGCCAGCGGGTAGGGCAGCAGGCGCAGAATGGAGTGCGCGGTTACCGACTTGCCCGAGCCGCTCTCGCCGACCAGGGCAAGGGTCTGGCCGGGCTGAATGTCAAAGCTGACATCCTTGACCGCCAGGACGCTGTCATCGCCCTGACGAAAGGCCACGCTGAGATTGCGGATGCTGATCAAAGGTTGTTCGCTCATCTCATTTCCTTGGGTCAAAGGCATCACGCAGCGCTTCGCCGATAAACACCAGCAGGCTGAGCATCAGCGACAACACGACAAAGGCGGTAATCCCAAGCCAGGGCGCCTGCAGGTTGCTCTTGCCCTGGGCGATCAGCTCACCCAGCGATGGCGCGCCGGGTGGCAGGCCAAAGCCGAGGAAGTCGAGCGAGGTCAGGGTGATGACGCCACCGGTCAGAATGAAGGGGAAGAAGGTCAGGGTGGCGACCATGGCGTTGGGCAGGATATGCCTGAACATGATCACCTGGTTGCTGGCGCCCAGAGCGCGGGCGGCGCGCACGTACTCGAGGTTGCGCCCGCGCAGAAATTCGGCGCGGACCACGTCCACCAGTGCCATCCAGGAGAACAGCAGCATGATGCCCAGCAGCCACCAGAAGTTGGGTTGTACGAAGCTGGCCAGAATGATCAGCAGGTAGAGCACCGGCAGGCCGGACCAGACCTCGATGAAGCGCTGGCCGAACAGGTCGATGCGCCCGCCGTAGAAGCCCTGCACCGCACCGGCAATGACGCCGATGATCGAGCTGAAAATGGTCAGCGTCAGGGCAAAGAGTACCGAGATGCGGAAGCCGTAGATCACCCGCGACATCACGTCTCGCGCCTGATCATCGGTACCCAGCCAGTTGTCCTCCGAGGGCGGTGCGGGGGCGGGCACCTGCAGGTCGTAGTTGATGGTGTCGTAGTGATAGGGGATGGGCGGCCAGAGCATCCAGCCATCGCCTGCCTCGGTAATTAGCTCCTGCACGTAGGGGCTGCGGTAGTCGGCCTCGATCGGAAACTCGCCACCAAAGGCTGTCTCGGGATAGCGTTTGAACACCGGAAAGTACAGCTCGCCCTGATAACCCACGGCCAGTGGCTTGTCGTTGGCAATCAGTTCGGCGCCGAGGCTGAGCACGAATAGCACCATGAACAGGTGTAGCGACCACCAGCCGCGGCGATTGGCACGAAAGCGCGCAAAACGGCGCTGATTGAGCGGGGACAGATTGAATAGACGCATGGATCAACCCTCCCGGCTGGAAAAGTCGATACGCGGATCGACCAGGGTGTAGGCGATATCGCCGATCAGCTTCACCACCAGACCGACCAGCGTGAAGATGTAGAGGGTGCCGAACATCACTGGGTAATCGCGGTTGATCGCCGCTTCAAAGCCGAGCAGGCCCAGGCCATCGAGGGAGAAGATCACCTCGATCAGCAGCGAGCCGGTGAAGAAAATGCTGATCAGCGCCGACGGGAAGCCGGCAATGATCAGCAGCATGGCGTTGCGGAATACGTGGCCGTAGAGCACGCGGCGCTCGGACAGGCCCTTGGCGCGGGCGGTAACCACGTACTGCTTGCCGATCTCGTCGAGAAAGCAGTTCTTGGTCAGCATGGTCAGGGTGGCAAAGCTGCCCACCACCATCGCAAAGATCGGCAGCACCAGGTGCCAGAAGTAGTCCAGAATCTGCTCGCCGGTACTCATCTGCTCGAAGTTGTTGGAGGTCAGCCCGCGCAGCGGGAACCAGTCCAGATAGCTGCCGCCGGCAAACAGTACGATCAGCAGGATGGCCAGCAAAAAGCCGGGGATGGCGTAGCCGACAATGATCAGCGAGCTGGTCCAGACATCAAAGGCGGAGCCGTGCTTGATGGCCTTGCGAATGCCGAGCGGGATGGAAATCAGGTACGTCAGCAGGGTGGTCCATAGCCCCAGCGAAATGGAGACGGGCATTTTCTCCAGAATCAGATCGGTCACCTTGGCGTCGCGAAAGAAGCTGTCGCCAAAATCGAACTGCAGGTAGCCCTTGATCATCAGCCAGAAACGCTCATGGGCGGGTTTGTCGAAGCCGTACATGCGCTCGATCTCGGCGATGATGTCTGGGTCCAGCCCTTGTGCACCGCGATAGTTGCCGCCACTGGCAACTTCGCTGCCGCCACCGCCAACCCGGCTGGTGGCGCTACCCTCAAAGCCTTCAAGGTTGGCAATCATCTGCTCGACCGGCCCGCCGGGTGCGGCCTGGATGATCAGGAAGTTAATCAACAAAATGCCGAACAGCGTCGGGATGATCAGCAGCAGGCGACGGATAATGTAGGCAAGCATGCTTATTCAGCCTCTGGCGCGGCGTCGCCTGCGGTGTCTGCGGCGCTGGCTGGTGGTCCCACCACTTGCTCCTGTTCGCTGCGCAGGCGCTCGTCCTTGGCAGGATCAACCCACCAAGTGTAGAGCCCGAGGTCGTACTTCGGCGGCTGCTCCGGATGCCCGAACTTGTTCCAGTAGGCGGCGCGATAAACTTTGGTGTACCAGTTGGGTACGACCAGGTGCAGCGAGCGCAGCGCGCGGTCCAGCGCATGGGTGTAGGTGACCAGTGATTCGCGCGAGTCGGCTTGAATCAGGCCCTCAACCAGGGTGTCGATCGCCGGGTCTTTCAAGCCCATCAGGTTACGGCTGCCCGGATTGTCTGCACTGGAGGAGTGCCAGTATTCACGTTGTTCATTGCCCGGTGAGTTGGACTGGCCAAAGCTAGTGACCACCATGTCGAAGTCGCGCGAGCGCAGGCGGTTGATGTATTGCGATACATCGACGCGGCGCAGTTCCATATTGATGCCGAGCGAGGCCAGGTTGCGCTTGAACGGCAGCAGCACGCGCTCAAACTCGGCCTGTACCAGCAAGAATTCAAACTGCAGGGGCTCCCCGTCGGCGTTGACCAGTTGATCGTCGACAATCTGCCAGCCTGCCTCTTGCAGCAGTGCATAGGCTTCGCGACGTTGATCACGGATGGTGCCGCTGCCATCGGTTTTGGGGGGCGTCCAGACCGGGCCAAAAACGCTGGCGGGTAACTGGTCGCGCAGGGGCTCAAGTAATGCCAGTTCGTCAGCGTCGGGCTCGCCCTGGGCAGCCAGTTCAGAGTTGTCGAAGTAGCTGGTGGTGCGAGTGTAGGCGCCATGGAACAGCTTGGCGTTCGACCATTCGAAATCGAACAGCAGTGCGATCGCCTGGCGTACCCGGGCATCGGCGAAGTAGGGCTTGCGCATGTTGAAGACAAAGCCCTGCATGCCCTGAGTGTTGTTGTTCGGGATTTCTTCCTTGATGATCCGGCCGGCGCTCAGGGCGGGGCTGCTGTAACCGGTTGCCCAGTTCTTGGCGGCCATTTCCTGGTTGAAGTCGAACTGGCCGGCCTTGAAGGCCTCCAGCGTGACGTTGCCGTCGCGGTAGTAGTCGACGACGATCCGGTCGAAATTGTAAAAGCCGCGCTGCACCGGCAGGTCTTTGGCCCAATAGTCTTTCACTCGCTCAAAACTGACACTGCGACCGGGGCGCACCTGACCAATCTGGTAGGGGCCGCTGCCCAGTGGCGCTTCCAGCGAGCCCTTGCTGAAGTCGCGACCTTCCCAGTAGTGCTTGGGCAGCACCGGCAGTTGACCCAGCACCAGCGGCAGTTCACGGTTGCCGCTGTGCTTGAAGTGGAAGGTGACGCTGTGTGGGTCGTCGGCGACGACGCTATCCACATCGCCGTAGTAGGCGCGATAGAAGGGCGCGCCCTGCTCTATCAGGGTGTTAAAGGTGAACACCACGTCGTCGGCGGTGATCGCTGCGCCGTCATGAAAGCGCGCTTCGGGGCGTAGCTTGAATCTGACCCAGCTGCCGTCCTCGGCCTTCTCGATGCTTTCAGCCACCAGCCCGTATTCGGTGAAGGGCTCGTCGAGGGAGTGAAAGGTCAGGGTGTCGTAGATCAGACCCAGCTGCTCGGCAGATGTGCCGCGGCTGATATAGGGGTTCAGCGAGTCGAAACCGCCAAAGCCGGACAGTCTCAGTGTGCCGCCCTTGGGCGCGTCCGGATTGACGTAATCGAAGTGCGTGAAGTCGGCGGGGTACTTGGGTGCCTCATCATAGAGCGTAACGGCATGTTGTGGTGCGGCCTGCAGGGCGCCTGCGGCGCACATCAGCAGCGCCAGGCTGCAGGATTTCAACGAGAGTCGCATTCAGGTCCCTTGTTCTTTTATTGTTGCGCCGGCGCCTGCCACCAGCTGCGGATCGACAGCGAGTAGGGCGGAATCTCCGGGGTACGGAGCCAGCTGCGGTAGGCGATGCGGTGGTAGTCGATATACCAGTTCGGAATCGTATAGTGCTGCCACAGTAATACTCTGTCGAGGGCGCGTGCGGCGGCAACCTGCTCACTGCGGCTGCTGGCGGCGCCCAGGCGCTCGACCAGCTGGTCGACCACCGGGTTGTTGATACCCGCATAGTTGCGGCTGCCCTTGACGTTGCGCTGGCTGGAGTGGAAATAGCCAAACTGCTCCAGCCCCGGCGACAACCCTTGGGGCAGTGTGGTGAGGATCATGTCGTAGTCAAACTGATCCAGCCGTGCCTTGTACTGCGCCCGATCCACGGTGCGAATCTGCATGTCGATGCCCAAGCGTGCAAGGTTTGCCCGATAGGGTTGCAGGATGCGTTCCAGACTTGAGTTCACCAGTAATACTTCAAAGCTCAGTGGCTCGCCGTCATCGTTTTCCAGTCGCCCGCGGCGTAGCTCCCAGCCCGCCTCGGCAAACAGCTCCACCGCCTGGCGCAGGGTGTCGCGGGGAATTCCCCGGCCATCGGTCACAGGTAGACTGAATGGCTCAAGAAAGAGTTCCGGCGGCAGCTGATCGCGAAATGGCGAGAGGTAAAGGAACTCCTGGCCCGCGGGGATGCCGGTGGCGCTGAAGGGGCTGTTGGGGTAGTAGCTCATTGAGCGCTGATAGGCATCGTAGAACAGCACCCGGTTGGACCATTCAAAGTCGAACAGCATGCCCAGGGCCTTGCGCAGGGCCAGGCTGTCAAAGGGCGTGCGGCGGGTATTGAAGAACATGGCCTGGGTGGGACTGGGTATTTCATGCGGCACGGCGCGCTTGATTACCTCGCCGTTGGTCACCGCAGGGAAGGCATAGGCGTTGGCCCAGTTGCTGGCCTTGTGATCGATGTAGATGTCGAATTCGCCGGCTTTGAAGGCTTCAAAGGCGACGCTATTGTCGCGATAAAACTCCACTTCCATACGATCGAGGTTGTACTTGCCACGGTTGATCGGCAGGTCACGGCCCCAGTAGTCCTCTACGCGCTGAAAACTGATACGTCGGCCCGGGTCCACACTGCTGACGCGGTACGGGCCGCTGTTCAGGCCGGCCTGAAAGGTGGTGCTGGCAAAGTCGCGCCCCTGCCAGTAGTGGGCTGGCAGCACCGGCAGCTCACCCAGGCGCAGGATCAGCAGCGAGTTGCCGGGGCGGTTGAAGACAAAACGGATGCGCCGCTCACCCAGAATGTCGATGCGGCTTACATCCTGCAGCACCGAGCGGTAGTTGGGGTGCCCTTGCTCTTTGAGCAGCCGATAGGAGAAGGCCACGTCCTCGGCGGTGATTGGCTCGCCATCGTGAAAGCGCGCCTCTGGCCGCAGGTTGAATACCACCCAACTGCGGTTGTCGGCAAACTCCAGGCTTTCGGCGATCAGGCCGTAGGCTGAGTAGGGCTCGTCACCGGAGGGGTCGTAAACGCCGCTGCCCACCATCAGCGGCTCGTTCAGTTCGCTGATGCCGAATTGGCCAAAGTCGCCGGTATTGATCGGGCTGGTGCCCTTCAGGGTGTACGGGTTAAGTGTGTCAAAGGTGCCGCTGCCCATGACCCGCAAGGTGCCGCCCTTGGGCGCGTCAGGGTTGACGTAGTCCAGGTGCTCGAAATTGGCGGGGTACTTGGGTTGGCCGTAAAGCGAGTAGCCGTGCTGGCGGTAGAGGGTCGCCCAGGCGGGTTGGGTGAGGGTAAACAGTAGCGCCAGGCACAGCATTCGAGACAGCAGGGGCATGACATTCCGCACGATAAGGTGGCCGATGGCTGACGGCATTGCCCTGGCTGCACGTCGAGTGACAGCTGGTGTCGGCGCGCCGTCAGCGATGGTGCCAACGCTACCATTGTGCGACGCCGTGCGGAAGCCCGGCGCGGTGTTTAGGAATGCACTGATTAATTCCGCATGTTCTCTTGCCTGAACGCCCGCAGGGCGTGCGCAATTGATCAGTACGTGCTCAGCGCACGAACAGGGTGAGCTGCTGACCCGGTTGCAGGTAGCGGCCCAGCTGGTTCCAGTCGCGGATCTTGTCGACATCGACATTGAAGCGCTGGGCGATGGTGTACAGCGAATCGCCGGAGCGCACGGTGTAGGCCACACGGCGCGCATCGCCGCCAGAGCTGGTGCCACCGGTCTGCAGTACCAGCGTTTCGCCGACGGTCAGACCGTTGCTGCTGAGGTTGTTGTCGCGCTTGATGCGATTGACCGTAGTGCCGTGGGCACGGGCAATGGTCCAGAGGTTGTCGCCGGGCTGGATGCGGTAGCGCAGCGAGTCGGCACCCGCCAGTGTATTGGCAGCAGGCGCGGCAGGGCTGCCGGCCAATTGCGGCAGCATCAGCGTTTGGCCTACGCGCAGCAGGCTGCCGTTGATGTCGTTGACGTCACGGATCACGCCGACACTCAGCTGATGGCGTTGGGCAATCTGGGACAGGGTGTCGCCGCTGCGCACGCGGTAGTGCTGGTAGTTGACGCGCTCGTTGGCCGGCAGGCTGGCCAGCGCGGCAGTGAACTGCTCAACATGGTCGACCGGGATGAGCAACTGGTACTCGCCGTTCGGAGCGGTTACGCGCTGGTTGAAGGCCGGGTTCAGGCTGAGCAGTTCGTCGGTGGACAGGTCTGCCAGTTCGGCGACCTTGTGCAGGTCAATCTGCTGGTCAATGGCCACCCCGGCAAAGTAGGGCTCGTTGGCCAGGCTGGGCAGTACGGTGCCGTAAGCGGTTGGGCTGTCGACGATCTGAGCCAGGGCCAGCAGCTTGGGCACGTAGTTCATGGTTTCGCGCGGCAGCTGCAGGTTCCAGTAATCGGTTGGCAGGCCGAGGGCTTCATTACGTTTGATGGCACGGCCAACGCAGCCTTCGCCGCAGTTGTAGGCCGCCAGGGCCAGCAGCCAGTCGCCGTCGAAGTAGCCGTTGAGCAGGGTCAGGTAATCCAGCGCGGCGCCGGTGGAGGCGGTAATGTCGCGGCGGCCGTCGTACCACCAGTCCTGACGCAGCGAGAAGTTGCGCCCGGTGGACGGGATAAACTGCCACAGGCCGGCGGCCTGGGCGCTGGAGATCGCCTGCGGGTTGTAGGCGCTCTCGATAAAGGGCAGCAGGGCCAGTTCCAGCGGCATCTGGCGCTCGTCCAGTTGCTCAACCACATAGTAGAGATAGCGCTGGGCACGAGCGGAGGTCAGCTCGAAATAGCGCGTCTGGCTGGCAAACACGATGCGCTGCTGGTCGATACGCGGGTTGTCGATAGAGGCCGGGTCAAGGGTGAAGCCGGCGCGAATGCGGCCCCAGAGGGTATGCGGTTTGGTGGCTTCGGGGATCGGGGCGCGAACGGAGGGGGGAACGGTTGGAGCAGGGAAGGGAGACGTCACAAGAGGCTCGACGGGCTGGTCGAGCTGCCCCGTCTGCCGGTAGCCCTGGCTGTCGGTGGTTTGACAGCCACTGATCAGCAGCATCGCTCCGAGGGAGGCTGCTGACAGCAATTTGGGCAAGATGGCAGATTCCGTAATTCGCATGTATGACCCCAAAAAATGAGGTCGATTCTATGGGCGGGGTTTTAGTCGGTCAACGGCTAAAAGCTGTCCTTCCATGACCTTACAGTTGCAAAGGTTTCTACGCCCGGCTTCAGGGCGCGGTTTGCCTGCTTGCTGGCGGCCTGCGTCACAGCGTCGCACTCGGCCCGCAGGAAGGGATTGGTGCGTTTTTCCAGTGCCAGATCGGTTGGCAGCGTCATGCGGTCGGCAGCGCGCAGCTCTTCGACCACTTCCAGACGTACACGAATGTCGGCGTTGTCCGGCTCCACTGCATGGGCAAAGCGCAGGTTGGCCAGGGTGTACTCGTGGGCGCAGTAAATGCGGGTGTTGTCGGGCAGCGCGGCCAGGCGCGAGAGCGACTGGTGCATCTGCTCCGGCGTGCCCTCGAACAGACGACCGCAGCCACCGGCAAACAGGGTGTCGCCGCTGAGCAACCAGGGGTCGCCGGCGTTGTCGCAGAAAAAGGCGATGTGGCCCAGGGTGTGACCGGGCACGGCGATGACCTCAAGCTCCAGACGAAACAGCTGCACCCGGTCACCGTCGGCCAAGGCGCGATCGCGGCCTGGGATGTTCTCGTCTGCGGGCCCCCAGACGCGGCATTCGGTGCCGGCCTTCAACGTATTGATGCCGCCGACGTGGTCGGGGTGGTGGTGGGTTACCAGAATGTGGCTGAGGCTGTACTCGGGGTTGCGTCCCAGCCAGGTGATGACAGGACGGGCGTCACCCGGATCGACTGCGGCAACCTGATGACGCTGCTCGTCGATCAGCAGCCAGATATAGTTGTCATTGAACGCCGGTAGCGCGATAAAGGTGGACATGGGCAGGCTATTCCTCAGGAAATTCTTGGTTTCATTGTCGACCATGGTGCAGCCTACCATTGCATGATCCCGATGTGATGTACTCGGGCAAATACACGGAGCGGGGTGGCACCCCGGTGGAGATGGCATGGCACGCGGTGAGGCCGCAGGGTCAATCAGTCAGGCTGATCTGATGCGCCTGGTGCAGGAGGCGCGCCAGTGGCTGGCGTCGCCGGCTGGCTGCATGCTGCTGGACGCCGAGCGACAGGTGCAGCGTGAGGTGCTGTCTGCGTGCTTTGGCCAGCATCTGGTGCAATACGGGTTGGCGCCAGAGCTGTTGACGCCGGAGGTGCGGGTGCTGCGCCATTGCTGGCTGCTGGATATGAGCGGTGAGGGCGAAAGCATTGCGACCGAGGAGGCGCACTGGCCCTTTGCACCGCAGGCGCTGGATGTAGTGGTATTGCACCACGGTCTGGACTTCAGCCTGTCGCCGCGCGCGCTGCTGCGCGAGGCCAGCCAGGCGGTGCGGGCTGGCGGTCATCTGCTGATTTTTGGCTTCAACCCGCTGAGTACCTGGGGCTGGCAACACTACCTGGGGCGGGACTGGTTTGGCGAGGCCGGCTTTGTCAGCCCGGCGCGGCTGGAGGATTGGCTGGAGCTGCTGGGGTTTGCGGTGGAGAAACGACTGGATGGGTGTTATCGTCCGCCGCTTGCATCGCCGACCTGGTTGCGGCGCCTGGCTTTCCTGGAATCCTTTGGACAGCGCGGCGGGCTGCCTGGCGGCGGATTCTACTGCCTGCTGGCGCGCCGCCAGATGCTCGGCGCCACGCCGCAGCGCGAGCGCGGCCGGGTCTTCCCTGCGCTGGTGATGCCGCCTTTGGCAGCCGGCAGCCGGCGGGCGCATAAACGGAATGGCCGATGACCCAAGCGATTGAAATCTTTACCGACGGTGCCTGCAAGGGCAATCCCGGCCCGGGTGGCTGGGGCGTGCTGCTCCGGCTGGGCGAGCATGAAAAGCGCCTCTACGGCGGCGAGCTGGAAACCACCAACAACCGCATGGAGCTGCTGGCTGCCATCCGTGGCCTGGAAGCGCTCAAGCGTCCGGCGTCGGTGGTTTTGACCACCGACTCCCAGTACGTGATGAAGGGCGTGCGCGAGTGGATGCCCAACTGGAAAAAACGCGGCTGGAAAACCGCCAGCAAGCAGCCGGTAAAGAACGTCGATCTCTGGCAGCAACTCGATGCGCTGGTCAGCCAGCATGAGGTGGAGTGGCGCTGGGTGCGCGGCCATACCGGCCACCGTGAGAATGAACTGGCCGACGAGCTGGCCAACATGGGTGTGCAGTACATCCTCAGTGAACGGAAGGGTTAACGCATGCGTGAAGTGGTACTGGATACCGAAACAACGGGTATCGAGCACAAGGAAGGGCATCGGATTATCGAGATCGGTTGTGTCGAGGTGATTGGCCGCCGCCTGACCGGGCGGCACTATCACGTCTACATCAACCCCCAGCGGGACATCGATGAAGGCGCCCAGGCGGTGCACGGCATTTCCAGCGAGTTTCTCGCCGACAAGCCGCTCTTTGCCGATATTGCTGATGACTTCATGAACTTCATCAGCGGGGCGCGCTTGGTGATTCATAACGCCGCGTTTGACGTCGGCTTTATCGACAGCGAGCTGACTCGCCTCAATCGCGGGCACGGGGTTGTGGCAGAGCACTGCTCGGTGTTGGACACCCTGGCGATGGCGCGGGAGAAGCGCCCGGGACAGCGCAATAGCCTGGATGCCCTGTGCAAGCGGTATGGCGTAGACAACTCCCAGCGTGACCTGCACGGCGCCTTGCTGGATGCCGAGATTCTGGCCGACGTCTACCTGACCATGACCGGTGGCCAAACGGCGTTGTCGCTGGCTGCCAACGGCCAGGGCGACGGCGAGGGCGGCGACACGGCCAGCGCGATTCGCCGTATCGACCCGGCGCTGCGCCAGCAACTACAGGTCTTGCGCGCAACCGACGCTGAGCTGCAGGCCCATGAGGCTCGACTGGACGCACTGGAGAAATCAGCCGGCTTCGCCTTCTGGCGCGGCGCTCCGGAGCAGAGCTGATCGCCCAGCTGTGTTGGCAGATACAAAAACGCCCCGCTCAGCGGGGCGTTTTGCGTTTGGGGGCTGCTGCTAGAGCCAATACGTCACCGCAAACAACCCCACACCACCCAGCACCAGCGTGTAGGGCAGCGCCATAAACACCATGCGGCCGTAGGACAGGCGCACCAGCGGTGCAATGGCTGAGGTCAGCAGGAACAGGAAGGCCGCCTGACCATTAGGTGTTGCTACGCTCGGCAGGTTGGTGCCGGTGTTGATGGCGATGGCCAGGTGTTCGAATTGCAGCGGGGTAATTTCACCGGCATCCAGTGCCTGCTTGACCTCGCTGATGTACACCGTGGCGACGAACACGTTGTCGCTGATCATCGACAGCACGCCATTGGCGATAAAGAACATGCTTGGCTGCTGCTCCGGCGGCAGGGCCAGCACAGCATGGATGATGGGGCTGAACAGGTGCTGTTCGTGGATTACCGCGACAATCGCAAAGAACACCACCAGCAGAGAGGTAAAGGGCAGAGCCTCCTGGAAGGATTTGCCGATCTGGTGCTCGTCGATAATGCCGTTGAATGAGGCGATCAGAATGATCACCATCAGACCGATAAAGCCGACTTCGGCCAGGTGCAGGGCCAGACCGATGACCAGCAGTACAGCGGCCAGCGCCTGGATCAGCAGCGCGGCACGTTGCGGGCTGCGGCGCTTGGCCTGCTCGGCGGCGGCAAACTCCTCCAGCACCCGGCGTACCGGGCGTGGCAAACGGGCGCCATAACCAAACCAGCAGGTCTTCTCCAGCAGCAGGCAGGTGAGCAGGCCGCAGGCCAGTACCGGCATGCTGACCGGCGCCATCAGCCGGAAGAACTCGACAAAATCCCAGCCCGCGACGCCTGCGATCAGCAGGTTCTGGGGCTCGCCCACCAGCGTACATACGCCGCCCAGGGCGGTACCTACGGCGCCGTGCATCAGCAGGCTGCGCAGAAAGGCACGGAACTGCTCCAGGTGTTCGCGGTGGCGCGGGTCTTCGTCCGGGTCGAGGGTGCTGCCGTCACCGGGGCCGGCTGAAGCCACCTTGTGATAAACCCCGTAAAAGCCGACTGCGACCGTGATGATCACGGCGGTTACCGTCAGTGCATCGAGAAAGGCAGAGAGCACTGCGGCGACCAGACAAAACAGCAAGGCCAGCACCGATTTGGAGCGCACGCCCAGGATCAGCTTGGTGAAGGTCAGCAGTAACAGATCCTTCATGAAATAGATGCCGGCCACCATGAACATCAGCAGCAGGATGACCGGGAAGTTGCCCAGCACTTCGCGATACAGCGCGTCCGGCGTGGTCATGCCGATAACCAGAGCCTCAAGTGCCAGCAGGCCGCCCGGTAACAGCGGGTAGCACTTCAGCGCCATGGCGAGGGTAAAGATAAATTCCACCACCAGCAGCCAGCCTGTCAGGTAAGGGCCGAGTAGCCACATGGCGATCGGGTTGAACAGCAGAAAGGCGACAATGGTGCGCTTGTACCAGCCCGGCGCCTGGCCGAGAAAGTTCTGCGCCAATGCCGGGAGGAGGGCATCAGACATGGTGAAAGTCCTGTTTCAAGTGGGAAAGTGCGTTGAACAGAACGCTGGATTGGGTCAGTGGCCTGTTCGACGGACTCTCACCGAGGCGCCGGAAGCTTACCGCAAATTGCCGTGTGATGTGGTCCCTCGATGGTCGGTGTTGCAGGGGTCTTTGGTCCCGGGCGGGGTGGGAGGGCGCAGGAGGCCTCACCAAGTCGCATTTTCAGTATCTTAGGCGAGTTTGCTGAGTTTTTGGTTATGGTGTTTGCCTGTCGGCTTGTTATAGTCACGTTACTCTATTCGTCTGGTAGCAGTATCTGACCTGGATCATGTTCAGGTCGGTTGCCGGGCGCATCCTCAAAAAAAGAAGGTCTGAAAATGCCGGAGTTCAAGACACTGCTGGTGGAGCAACTGGGCAAGGTGGCTCACATCCAGATTAATCGTCCAGACAAGATCAACGCGATGAATCGCGCGTTCTGGGAAGAGATGATCCAGTTGTTCGACTGGGTTGACGAAACTCCCGAGATCCGCTGCGCGGTGATTTCCGGCGCGGGCAAACACTTCTCCGCAGGTATCGATCTGCAAATGCTGGCTGAAGCCGCTGCCGGCATGAGCCCGGATATCGGGCGCAAGGCCGAAGCCATTCGCCGCAACGTCTTGAAGCTGCAAGAGTCCTTCAACGTTATCGATCGCTGCCGCAAGCCGGTCATCGCGGCGATTCATGGCTATTGCATTGGTGGCGCCATTGACCTGATCACGGCCTGTGACATGCGTTACAGCACCGAAGATGCCCACTTTTCCATCAAGGAAATCGATATGGGCATGGCGGCCGACGTAGGCACTTTGCAGCGATTGCCGCGCATTATTGGCGATGGCATGATGCGGGAGATGGCCTACACCGGTCGTGCGGTGCTGGGCGCCGAGGCCGCGCGCATTGGTCTGGTCAACCGCACCTGGCCGGATCACGAACAACTGCTGGCTGGCGTGCTTGAACTGGCGCAAGAGATCGCCAGCAAGTCACCACTGGCCATTCGCGGCACCAAGGAAATGATCCGCTTCAGCCGCGACCACAGTGTCGAGGACGGTCTCAATTATATTGCGACCTGGAATGCAGCCATGCTGCAGTCCGACGACCTCAAGAACGCAGTGATGGCACACATGAGCAAGCAAAAGCCAGAGTTTGCCGACTGATCGGCCAGGGCTCAGCGCAGGGACGGTGGGGGACTGATAGCTATGTTAACCGGTAGCACGTCGCTAGATCTTGTCAGGGATGAACTCTTCACCAGCATGGGTGAGGTAGAGGATCTCCTGCAGCAGTTTCTGGAAGACAGACAAAATGGCAGCCTGCTGCAGCAGTCCATAGAGGGTCTGCAGCAACTGCGTGGCACCTTGGCGCTGATCGAGCTCAAGGGCGCAGCCCAACTGCTCGACGAGATGATCGAGTTGGCCACCGATATTCCGGTGCACGAGGGCGAGCAGCGTAACGAGCCGCTGGCTGCGCTGTGTGATGCGCTGTTTCTGCTGCAGCGTTATCTGGACCAGGCGCGTCAGGCTGGCAGTGAGCGCCCGGAGTTGCTGCTGCCGATGATCAATCAGCTACGCCGTCATCGCAGCGGCGCGGCGCCCTTGCCAGACAGTCATTTCTATCCTCTGCCGGTGGCGGGCCTACCGCTGAATTTGCGCCCCGGCGTAACAGAGGAGCCGAACCCGAAAACCTTCGCCCGTTTGCGTCAAATGTATCAGTTGGGGCTGCTGAGCCTGCTGCGCGAAGACGCTGCGGCTGCCACGCCGCTGATGCAGCGTGCGCTGCTGCGCTTTGAAACCTGCATGAGCAGCCGTATGGCTACGCTGTGCTGGGTTGCAGGTGCGGCGCTTGAGGCACTTGAGCAGGCCGGGCTTGAGCTGACACCGGCGCGTAAGCGCCTGTTTTCCCAACTTGACCGTGAAATCAAGCGCCATGCTGCCTCGCATGACGTGCAGATCAATGACGCGCTGCTGCGTGAGCTGCTTTATCTGGTGGCCCTGGCTGACTCCAGCTGCATGCGCTGCCAGGACGTGGCCCGTGCTTACCAGTTGCCCGATCCGGGCTTCACCGAAATCGAGATTCAGGACGCTTTCGCGCGGTTGCGCGGCCCCGGCATTGACGTGATGCACTCGGTTGCCGAAGCGCTGCGCGAAGAAATCACTGCCATCAAGGACCTGCTGGATCTGCTGGCGCGTAACGCCGGTGATCCTGAGCAGTCGTTGGAAACCCTCAATGGCAGCCTGGAACGTCTGTGGAAAACCCTGAACATGCTCGACATTCGTGCCGAGTCTGACGGAATCAAGGCCGCTGCCGCCCAGCTCAGCCGCTGGGAGAATGGTGACATTGCAGCACTGGAGCAGGTGGCCGATGCGGTGCTGCGGGCAGAAACAGCCGTTAACCGGCTGGACGCGGCGGGTGATGAAGGCGAGATGGCTGCCGCCGACGGTAATGGCTACGGTGAGCCGCTGGAGCTGAAGGAAGCACGCATCGTCCTGATCGAGGAGTCTCAGGCCGGTTTGGCGCTGGCCAAGCGGGCTATTACCGCCTACATGGAATCCGGCAACGATGCCATGCACCTGCTGAACGTGCCGCCGTCACTCGAAACCGTACGCGGTGGGCTGGTGTTCCTCGGCATGACACGTGCCGCCAATGTGATTCACATGGCCGCCAGCTTTATTCGTGAAACCATGCTTGAGCGCAAGCAGGTGCCGCAGGATGCGCAACTGGAAGTGCTGGCCGATGCCCTGACCAGCATTGAATTTTATCTCGAGTCGGCCGAGCGCGCCGCCGTCGCGACCGGCGATGTACTGGCGCTGGCGGAGGAAAGCCTGGCCGAGCTCGGCTACGCCGTATCGGGGAACCCCTCTGCATGAGATCTTTCCGGCTGTTTGAACCAGCCACCCGTCTGCAACCGGCTGCCTCCGAGGGGGTTGTCGTGGTCTATCACCAGAACCAGTTCGCCATGTTCGAGGGGCGCCTGCTGCTCGACCCGGATCAGGTAATGTACTTTGGCGATACCGGCCACCGCCTGATGCTGGGCCATGTCGACGGTCGGCCCTGTGAACTGATTCACCTGAGCAATACGCTGGATATGCCCGGTGTCAGCTGGCACGGCCTGCGCACCTTGATTGGTCAGGTGGATGACGCCCTGTTTCGCCTGTTGGGTGTCGCCCAGCAACTGGATGCCTGGTATCGCGGTCATCGTTTCTGCGGCAGCTGTGGCGGTGCGATGCAACCTCGCGAGGACGAGAGGGCCATGGAATGCCAGGCCTGTGAACGCCGTGACTACCCGAAGCTGGCGCCCTGCATCATCGTTCTGATTACCCGTGGCCGGGAGATTCTGCTGGCCCGAGCACCGCACTTTCCGCCGGGCTTTTTCAGCACTCTGGCCGGGTTTATCGAGCCGGGCGAGTCTGCTGAGGAATGCCTGCATCGCGAGGTGAAGGAAGAGGTCAACTTGCAGGTGGACCAGCTGCGCTATCTGGGCAGCCAGAGCTGGCCCTTCCCCAATTCGCTGATGCTCGGGTTTCACGCCGAGTATGTCAGCGGCGAGATTGTCCCGCAGCCCGGCGAGATTGAAGAGGCGCATTGGTGGTCGGTTGACGACCTGCCACGCCTGCCTCCCAGGGGCACCATTTCGCGCTGGCTGGTGGACTGTTATCTGGCCGAGCTTGACGGCGCGCCTGTTCCCCCTGTTCCCGCCTGAGCTGCGCAAGGAGTTGCTGGGTATGCAATTTTTCGGACTGGCCTTGATCGCTGCTGTGCTGGCAGCGCTGCTGGTACTGCTGGTCGTACGCTATGGCTGGCATCTGCGCTGGCTGGCGGGCTGGGTGAAAGGCAATGTGTTGTTGCTGGGCTTGGTGCTGGCGACCGTGATGGGGCTGCTGGCCTGGGATCTGCAGTATTTCAGGGTGATTGAGCCGCGCACCACGGCAGGTACCCTGACCTTCAGCAAGGTGGGTAACCAGCAATATGAGGCGGTGCTGTCCGGTGCCGGAGAGGAGCGCCGGGTGCGCTTGACCGGTGACCTCTGGGAGCTGGAAGTGGAGGTGTTGCGCTGGCAGGGGCTGGCCAGTCTGATCGGCCTGCAGGACGGGTACCGGATGCATCGCCTGCTGGGGCGCTATATCGCGCTGGAGCAACAGCGTGACGCCGGTAGTGCGCTGTCCGCGAACTTCAATCCGACGCCGCCCTGGCGGGATCTGTGGGTTTGGGCCGATCGTCTGGAAAGTCACAGTCTGGTGCAGGCTGATGCCTTTGAAGTGCGCTTTGTGCCTCTGGTCGATGGTGCGCGCTTTGCCCTTGAGATCGGCCCTACCGGGCTGACTCCCGAGCCCTTGAACGCGCAGGCGCGCACGGCAATGAAGGGGCTTTGATCGAGTCTTCGCTGCGCTGCTTGCTACCCGCAAACAAAAAAGGCTGCCCGAGGGCAGCCTTTTTCATTGCTGGCTGGCAATCAGGACAGCATGCCGCCGTCGACGTTGATGGCAGCGCCGGTGGTGTAGCTGGAGGCTTCGCTCACCAGGTACAGGACGGTGCCGGCCATTTCTGACGGGTCAGCTGCGCGGGCCAGCGGAATGCGCTCGAGTGCGGGCTTGAGGATGGCGTCGTTGGTGGTCAGCGCCGAGGCGAACTTGGTGTCGGTCAGGCCGGGCAGCAGCGCATTGCAGCGAATGCCGAACTGGGCGGTTTCTTTGGCGAAGACCTTGGTCATGTTGATGACCGCTGCCTTGGTGATGGAGTAGATACCCTGCAGCTGGCCGGGCACCACGCCGTTGACCGAAGCGACGTTCAGGATGTTGCCGCCGCCGTGCTTGCGCATCAGCTTGCCGGCTTCGACGGACATGAAGAAGTAACCGCGGATGTTGACGTCGACGGTCTTCTGGAACGCGCCCAGGTCGGTGTCCAGCACGTTGCCGAAGTAGGGGTTGGCCGCAGCGTTGTTGACCAGGATGTCCAGCTTGCCGAACTGTTCTTCGATGGCGGCGACGGTGGCGACGATCTGGTCCATGTCACCGATGTGGCAGGCCTGGGCAGAAGCCTTGCCGCCCGCTGCAACGATGGCGTCGGCGACTGCCTGGCAGTCTTCGATCTTACGGCTGGAGATGATCACGTGCGCACCCTGTTGGGCCAGCAGCTTGGCGATGGCTTCGCCGATGCCGCGGCTGGCGCCGGTTACCAGAGCTACTTTGCCGTCGAGGTCGAACAGTTGGGTCTTTTGCATGGCTTGATCCTTGATCTCGTTCTGCCTCCTTGCAGAGGCGCTGATTAGATGCCGCGCAGCGGCCACAGGGTGACTGCGGGCGCCAGGCAGGGCGACATGACCGGTTAATCTAAAGCAGCCGGTACGCAGGAACAAGGAATGTGCCGGACGATTAGACCGGGTGTTGCCGGTCCATTGGCTGAATCAATGGACCGCCGCCGGCTGCTTGCGCTGCCGGCGGTGGTGGCTCTCAGGAGGCGTTCTGGCTGGCAATAAAGGCGCGCCAGCCACCGAAGCCGGTAATGTCTCGCGCACCGCTGAGTGCGGCAGGCTCGCAGATGAAGCCTTTGACCCAGCGACCATCGGCCAGCTCCAGATTACCGATGCCCAGCGGCGGTGGTATCTCGGCTACAAACTCACCAAAGCGTGCCACCGGTACATCCCACAGCTCGACAATGATTTGCGCGCCGTCTTCGCTGACGCGTGCCAGGCCCGGCTTGGGCGGCACGGTGCCGGGCAGGGCGTACAGCCGATAGTCGGCGCAGGTCAGCGTCTGCTCTACCAGGCAGGCGTCGCGGCTGGTGAGCTGAAAATTAAGCGGCATGCCGGTCAGATGCGCTCCGACCACCGCAACACGTACCGAGCCGGGAGCAGGCTTGCTGTCGCTCGATGGCGCCGGGCAGGGGCGTGCGGTGGCGCCCAGGGGCAGGGCCTGGCTGTGTTGCCAGCGCTTGCCCAGGCTGGCCAGCGCGTAGTCATGCCATGCCGGTGCAATCAGGGTGACGCCAGCTGGTAGCCCGTCAGCCCGGAAGCCGGCAGGCAGCGCCAGCGCACTCAGGTCCGCCAGGTTGGTGAAATTGGTGTAGGTGCCGAATTGGCTGTTGTAGAGCACCGGCTCATCCTGCATTTCGCTGATGCGGCGAATGGTTGGTGAGGTGGGTACCAGCAGGGCGTCAAAGTCGGCCAGCACCAGGTTGATGCGGCGCGACAGTTCGGCTCTGGTGTATTCCGCGCGGTAGGCGTCGCAGGCGCTGTATTTGTCGCCGCCGGCGGTGATGGCGCGTACCACCGGGTCCATATCCTCCGGGTTGACGCCATCCACGGCGACCGTGCGCTCGGCGACCCAGGAGCCTTGGTAGAGCTGGGCAGCCAGCTCGGCAAAGGGGCTGAAGTCGATCTCGCACAACTCCACACCCAGCGCGCGCCACTGCTCGAGCGCCGCTTCATAGGCAGCCTGCATTTGTTGGTCGCCGTGGAACTCGGGGTTGCTGGCGATGGCCAGGCGCGGCGTTTGCGCGGTACCTACCGGTGCGCTGCCGGGGTTGCTGCGGCTGTACGGATCGGCGGCGTCGAAACCTCCGGCAATGCCGGCTACCTGCTCGGCGTCCTCGACGGTAAGGGCAAAGATCGAGATACAGTCCAGGGTTTGGCAGGCCGGGAGCAGTCCGCGGTTGGAGAGCCAGCCGCGGGTCGGCTTGAGGCCGACGATATTGTTGAAACCGGCTGGTACCCGGCCTGAGCCGGCCGTGTCGGTGCCCAGGGCGAAGGGTACAAGTCCACGGGCGACTACGCTGGCCGAGCCTGAGCTGGAGCCACCGCTGACGTAATCGGGGTTGAAAGTGTTGGCGACAGCGCCGTAGGGCGAGCGCGTGCCAACCAGTCCGGTGGCAAACTGATCCAGGTTGGTCTTGCCGATCAGAATGGCGCCGGCAGCGCGCAGGCGGGTGACCACCGCCGCGTCGGCCTCGGCCTCGTGGGCAAACGCCGGGCAGGCGGCGGTGGTTTGCCAGCCGGCAGCATCAATGTTGTCCTTGATGGCGAACGGAACGCCGTACAGAGGCAGGGCTGCCAGGTCGCCATTGGCGGCCTCCAGCTGCGCCGCCAACGCTTGCAGCTGGCTGCTCAGTTGCTCGGCGCTGGCCAGACTGATCCAGGCGTTGTCGGTCTCGCCTAGCTGGGCACGCAGGGCGGGCAGCAGCGTGTCCGGGGTGACGCCGGGTTGTTGGTAGGCTTGTTGCCATTCGCTGAGGGTGAAACCGGTCGTGCTGTTGCTCATAGTGTTGAATACCGTCTTGGATACAAGATGGTATTAGCTAAAGCAAGTCGCATGCCTTTATGGATAATTTTAATAAAATCAGATGTTTAGGTTGTTTGTAGGTGGTGGGGAAGACGGAAGGGATAGTCATGTGCCCGGTTCTGGGGCGTGCTGGTTGTCAGTCTGCCTGATTGCGGGGCAGAGAGAGGCGCCTGGCGGCGCCCCTCTGGCTATTGCCTCAGGCCGGGAACAGTTCGCCCAGCTTGAGAGCCAGCATCATGTCGCCTTCAGCGCGCAGCTTGCCGCCCATGAACGCCTGCATGCCGTCGGTTTCGCCAGTCATGACGCCGACCAGGGTTTCCTTGTCCATGATCAGGGTGACGTTCGGATCGGCAGCTTCGCCCTTGGCCAGAGCGCAGGTGCCATCCTTGACGGTAACGTTGAAGTTCTCGTCGTCGGTGATGTTGAACTGGAATACCAGATCCAGACCGGCTGCAGCGGCTGAGTTGAACTTGGATTCCATCTGGCTGGTGATTTCTGCAACGGTAGTCATCGGTCGTTCCTATGCTGGTTGAGGTGACGGGGCGGGATGCGCCGTCGCGGTTATCTGTAGCTGATCCATTCCGGACGCTGGTGGATGTCCAGGTGTGCCTGGCTGTTGAAGGCAGCCAGGCTTACCTTGTCCGCCCGGTACTGCAGTCGGCTGACAGAGGTGTTCACGATTTGCCAGTTAAGCTCAAAGGCACTGGTGGCTGGCATTTGCGTGATCAGTTGCAGGGCGGCGGTAATGGTGCCGCCCGAGGCGAAGATAGCGATGTTCTGGCCGCTGCCGGTGTTGGCAGCCATCACTCGCTGCAGGCCACCGGCCACCTGGTCTACATAGCTTTGCCAGGTGGGGCAGCCCTGCGGCGGGTTGTCGTCGGTGATCCACAGGGTCACGGCCATGCTGAAAATACGCTGAAATTCTTTGCGGTACTGCCCGGCATTGGCGAGGTAAAAGTCGGTGTCCGGGATGTGGTCGCGTACGCGGGGCAGGTAGGCGGCCATGACAGGATCGGAGTGGTATTCGTTAAACGCCGGATCAATCTGTATATCGGTTTCGGGTTGGCGCAGCCCCGCCAGGCAGTGGCGGGCGGTGTCTATCTGGCGGCGCAGATCGCCCGCATAGCAGGCATCGATGCGCAGGCCGCAGCGGTGCAGGAACTCGCCGCATAGCTGCGATTGGCGCACGCCCAGCGGGGACAGTTCGTCGTAGTTGGCTGCGCCCAGCGACGCCTGCCCGTGTCTGATCAGGTAGATACTGCCCACAATCCCCGGTCCCTTTTGTGTTATGCGTTGAGGTTAGGCTTGAGCCGCTGAGGCTGTCAACAAAAAATCATACGAGCGTTTGAATTTTGCCTGCCTCAGCACCGCTCATGCGCCATGCGTTGCTGTATGCTTGAGTGCTTATGCAGTCTATTTGAATATGGTGGAGAGCGCAGTGGAATGGTTTGATCAGTATGTTTTTTTCCTCGCCAAGGCGCTGACGGTGCTGCTGGTTGTTGGTGCCTTGATAGTGCTGATCGCGGCCAGCAAGGGCCGCGGCAAGCGGGCAGAGGGGACGCTGCAGGTCAGTCGTCTGAATGACCGTTTCCAACGCATGAACGAGCAGCTGAGCGAGCTGGTGCTCAGCAAGCAGGCGCGCAAGGCGCAGCTCAAGGTGCGCAAGCAGGAGGCCAAAGCGCGCAGCAAGGACCCGCAGGCGGACGAGCGCGGCCGTGTCTATGTGCTCAACTTTCATGGTGACATCAAGGCCAGCGCGCTGGAAAACCTGCGTCACGAGGTAAGTGCGGTGCTCGAAATCGCACGCCCAAGCGATGAAGTGCTGGTGCGCCTGGAGAGCGGCGGTGGCATGGTTCACGCCTACGGTCTGGCGGCCTCTCAGCTGGTGCGGATTCGCGAGGCGGGAATCCCCTTGACCATTACCGTCGACAAGGTGGCGGCCAGCGGTGGCTACATGATGGCCTGTATCGCCGACCGGGTTCTGGCCGCACCCTTTGCGATGCTTGGCTCCATTGGTGTTGTGGCCCAACTGCCCAACGTGCATCGTCTGCTGAAGAAGCACGACATCGATTTTGAGATGCTGACGGCTGGCGAATACAAGCGCACACTGACTATCTTTGGTGAGAACAGCGAAAAGGGGCGGGAGAAGTTTCAGGAAGACCTGGAAACCATTCACCGCCTGTTCAAGGATTTTGTCGCCCGCTACCGCCCGACACTGGATATTGATGCGGTGGCAACCGGCGAGGTCTGGTTTGGCAGCGAAGCCCTGTCGCGCGGCCTGAGTGACGAGTTGAAGACCAGCGATCAGTATCTGTGCGAGCGCGTTCGCCAGGCTGACGTCTTTGAAGTGCAATTTGAACAGCGTAAGCGGCTGCAGGAGCGGCTGTCCGGTGGCCTGTCACAGGCGGCCGACAAGCTGCTGGTGACCTGGGCTTCACGCTTTCACAATCAACGATTCTGGTAGGAGCGAATATGTCTGAATTCAAGGCGCTGGTGGTATCTGAGCAGGAGGGACGCTACGTCTCGGCCGTACAGCAGCGGCACGTTGATGACCTGCCCGCAGGCGACGTGCTGATTCGTGTGCGTTACTCCTCGCTGAACTACAAGGACGCGCTGTCTGCCAGCGGTAACAAGGGCGTCACCCGCAATTACCCGCACACCCCCGGCATCGACGCGGCGGGTGTGGTTGAGGCCAGCTCGGTGCCGGAGTTGGTGGCGGGTGATGAAGTGATTGTCACCGGTTATGACCTGGGCATGGGTACCTCGGGTGGCTTTGGACAGTACGTTCGGGTGCCGGCCAGCTGGGTTATCAAGCGTCCTGAGGGGCTTTCCCTGCGCGACAGCATGGTGCTGGGTACTGCCGGCCTGACGGCGGCCCTGTGTATCGACAAGCTGGAGCAGGCAGGTCTCACGCCGGGTCAGGGCCCGGTGCTGGTCACCGGTGCGACCGGGGGCGTGGGCAGTATTGCTGTGGCCATGCTCTCGAGCTTGGGCTACGAGGTGGCTGCCGCTACCGGCAAGGCGCTGCAGGCCGATATGCTCACGCGTCTGGGTGCCAGCCAGATTGTTGATCGCACCGCGTTGGAAAGTGGTACGGAAAAGATGCTGCTCAAGGAGCAGTGGGCTGGTGCGGTGGATACCGTGGGCGGCGACATCCTGTTCAACGTGGTCAAGTCGCTGCGTTACGGTGCGAGCGTGGCAACCTGCGGGATGACCGCCGGTGGCGGCTTTGCGGCCAGCGTGTTCCCGTTCATTCTACGTAACGTCAATCTGCTGGGTGTGGATTCTGTCGAGCTGCCGCTGGTCGTCAAGGCGTCCATGTGGGATCGGTTGTCGCTGCAGTGGAAGACCGATCTGCACAACCTGGAGCGGGAGATTTCGCTGGAGGAGCTGCCCGAAGAGATCGAGCGCATTCTCGCCGGCAAGATGACCGGGCGCGTGGTGGTCAATCTGGGTTAGTCAGCTGACAGTGTCATGCAGGCATAAAAAAACCGGGGCTTTGCCCCGGTTTTTTTATGCGCCTCAGGCGCGGCGGCGGAACAGCGGCAGGGGCTGGTCAGTCGCGGCCTGGTAGGCGTTGGAGAAGTCTTTCAGGCTCTCCAGCGCCTCGTCGGCGTTGCGGTCGGCACGCAGGGCGAAGGCGTCAAAGCCGCAGCGCTGCATGAAGAACAGCTGGTCACGCAGGACGTCGCCAATGGCGCGCACTTCACCCTGGTACTGGTAGCGGTCACGCAGCAGGCGGGCGTTGGAGTAGTTGCGGCCGTCGCTGAAGACCGGGAAGTTCAGCGCGACGACCTGAAACTGGCTCAGATCGTCTGCGATGCTTTCCACTTCTTCATCGCTGTCCAGCCACACACCCAGACCGCCGTCGCGGGCTTTCAGGGCATGGCTGTGTTCCAGCCACAGTGCCAGCGGCACGATGATGCTGTCGCTGTTGGGCAGGCCGTCCAGCGTGGCGTCCTTGTCGAGCAGGTGCCAGCTGTCGTTGATCACCTCACCGTTCTTAATTAGCCGCTGCATACACGCGCTCCTTGAAAGGTGCCATGCCGATACGCTTGAAGGTATCGAGGAACTGTTCTTCGGGGGTGCGGTTCTCGATGTAGACATCGATTACCTTGGTCATCACGCTGGGCATGTCTTCGGCCGAGAAGGACGGGCCGAGGATCTGACCGATGCTGGCGTCGCGACCGCTGTTGCCGCCAATCGAGACCTGATAGAACTCCTGGCCCTTCTTGTCGACACCCAGCACGCCGATATGGCCAACGTGGTGGTGACCGCAAGCGTTCATGCAGCCGGAGATGTTCAGGTCCAGATCACCGATGTCGTGCAGGTAGTCCAGATCATCAAAGGTGCGCTGGATGGCTTCGGCAATCGGAATCGACTTGGCGTTGGCCAGGGCGCAGAAGTCGCCGCCGGGGCAGCAGATGATGTCGGTCAGCAGGCCGATGTTCGGAGTGGCGAAGCCGTGCTTGCGGCAGGCTTGCCACAGCGCGTACAGATCGCTCTGGCGCACGTCAGCCAGCACCAGGTTCTGCTGGTGGGTAACGCGCAGCTCGCCGAAGCTGAACTGATCGGCCAGGTCGGCAATGGCGTCGAGCTGTTTGTCGTCGGCATCGCCCGGGGCAACTGCGGTGGGCTTGAGCGACAGGGTGACCGCGGCATAGCCCGGTACCTTGTGAGCGTGCACGTTACGCAGGGCCCAGTTGTTGAAGCCTTTTTCTGCTTCACGCTTGGCCAGATAGTCGGCGTCGTCGCCGCTGAACTGCTCGTAGGCAGGAGCGGAGAAGTGGCCGGCAACACGATCCAGCTCCTGCTGGGTCAGGGTGGCCGGGCCGTCCTTGGTGTGCGCCCATTCGGCAGCAACTTTCTCGGCAAACACCTCGGGTGTCAGTGCCTTGACCAGGATCTTGATGCGCGCCTTGTACTTGTTGTCGCGACGGCCATAGCGGTTGTATACACGCAGGATGGCGTCGAGGTAGGTCAACAGGTGCTGCCACGGCAGGAATTCACAGATCTGCGAGCCGACAATCGGGGTACGGCCAAGGCCGCCACCGACCAGCACGCGGAAGCCGATCTCGCCGGCCTCGTTGCGCACAACGTTCAGACCGATGTCGTGTACACCGATAGCGGCACGGTCCGCTTCGGCGCCGTTCACGGCGATCTTGAACTTGCGCGGCAGGAAGGCAAATTCCGGGTGGAAGGTGGACCACTGGCGGATGATCTCGCACCAGGGGCGCGGATCAACCAGCTCATCTGCGGCGACGCCGGCAAACTGATCGGTCGTGGTGTTGCGGATACAGTTGCCGCTGGTCTGAATGGCGTGCATCTGGACTTCGGCCAGGTGGGCCAGAATGTCCGGCACATCTTCCAGTGCGGGCCAGTTGAACTGCACGTTCTGACGGGTACTGAAATGCACGTAGCCCTTGTCGTACTGACGGGCAATCAGGGCCAGCTTGCGCACCTGTCTGGCAGAAATCAGGCCGTAGGGGATGGCAACGCGCAACATCGGCGCGTAGCGCTGTACATACAGGCCGTTCTGCAGGCGCAGCGGCAGGAATTCGCTCTCGCTCAGCTCGCCAGCGAGAAAGCGGCGGGTCTGATCGCGGAACTGCTTTACGCGGTCCTCGACGATCTGCTGATCATATTCGTCGTAGATATACATACAGAAACCTGTTCATGGGGCACTGCTGGCCCCTTCTTTAGTCATGACCCTTCAGGCTTGGGCGGGCAGACAATAGCAGTTTTTGAATATGCACAAAAGGAATGTTTATCTATATGTTTAGATCTGTTTTGTACATAAAAAGCGGCCTTGAGAGGCTGGTTGGAATGGTCTTAACTGGTACCTGACATGACGGCAACAACCATAACAACAAGATCGAGGGCCTTGATATGACAGACCACAATCTGCAGGACAGCACTGCCACTGATTCCTCGCTGGACGCTTTGGCTGCGGTTGCGCTGATTCTCATCGTCGTGGTGGCGGCTGTTTTCTGGGTTAGCGGCCAGTAGGCAGCTGTCAGCCAGCTGCGTGCAGGACCAGTTTCACCACGCCCAGCACACACAGTACAAATAGCAGGGTAAAGCCAACGCCAGCGATAATAAAGTGGCTGGGTTTGCCCTGGCTGAAGTCGCGTTCGCGTGCCCGGTTGCTTTGGACGCCCAGCGCGGCGGCCAGCACGCTGGAAAGGGTGTCGCGCAGGCGCATCGGCTTGTCTTGCGGCTGTTGTTGATCAGAGTCGGTCATGGGCACAGCTCCGTTGGGGCGCTCTGCCAGCTTAGGTCCTTAGCGCCTCAAATGCGAATTTCGGCCCAGTGTCGGCGCCGCCACATCACCGCAAAAATCATCGAGTTGATACAGCGATACAGGCTCTGCAGCAGCCATACCAGCAACAGCCCGCCGCCCAGCACCGGCCCGGCAAGATAGGCGCAGGGCAAAAACAGCAGCCACTGACTACCCAGATTTACGGCCATGACGGTGCGGCTGGCGCCGGCGCCCAGCAGTGCCTGGGTGAGCACCAGGGCGGTCGCATCGAGGCTCATGCCCAGGCCGGTAATGCGTAGCGGCCATTCCCCGAGCGCGATCAGTTCCGGGTCTTGGGTAAACAGGCCAAGGATCAGGTGTGGCGCGAGCCAGAAGGGCATGCCCAGTACAAAGAGCACGACGACGGCCACGCGGACCACGTCCCAGCCCCAGCGATAGGCTTGCTCCGGCTCCTGCCTTCCCAGGCTGTGACTGACCAGTGTGGTAGCGGCCATGCCGAGTCCCACGCCGGGCAGAATCAGGAACAGCGCCAGGTTGACCAGCACATGGGCGATGGCCAGTTCGTCCGTGCCGATGCGCGCGACAATCCAGAACAGGGTGGTAATACCGGTGGCGAAGAAGAACTGCTGCAGTGAGTTGGGCAGCGCCAGGCGCAGCATGGCGCGAATGTCTGCAGCGCGCGGCCGGGCCCGCAGGAAGCCGTGTTCGCGCCCGCCATGCAGGGTGATGCCGAAGTACAGCGCCGAGCCCAGCAGCATGGCTATCGCGGTGCCCATGCCTGAGCCTTCTGCGCCCATCTCCGGCAGCCCGAAGCGGCCGAAGATCAAGCCGTAGCTGATCAGCACGTTGGCCAGGTGCATGATGATCAGGATCTGCAGATAGCGTCCGGCCCGGTGGGTGCCGTTCCAGTAACCGCGAAAGGCAAAGTTGGCGCCCACCGCGATGATGGCGAGCACGCGCCACTGAAAGTAATGGGTGCCAATCTCGACCACTGCAGGGTCGTCGGCGAGAAAGCGAATAATGCGCTCGGCCTGGGTCCAGCAAATCAGCGTCAGGGGAATTGCCAGCAGCAGAGCGATCAGCAGGCCTTCATTGAGTGGGCCGGCGATACGCCGAGTGTCACCGGCACCCTGGCGGCGGGCGACCATGGCCTGCACCCCGGCGCCGAGGCCCATTACCAGGGCAACCGCCATGAAGTTGGCGTAGCTGCCCAGGCCCACACCTGCCAGCGCCTCGCTGCCCAGGCTGCCGACCATGGCGGCGTCTACCAGGTTAAGCAGGCTCTGGCTCAGCATGCCGCCCATGATCGGCAGCCCGAGCACGGCGATACTGCGCAGCCGTGCGCGGGCGGGGAGCAGGGCCATCAGTTGTCGTAGCTGAGGTTGGGTGCCAGCCAGCGTTCGCTGACTGCCTGATCCTGGCCCTTGCGGGTGCTGTAGGACTCAACCTGATCGCGGGTAATCTTGCCCACCGCAAAATATTGGCTCTGCGGGTGCGAGAAGTACCAGCCGCTGACCGACGCTGCCGGGAACATGGCAAAGTGCTCGGTCAGAGTCACGCCGCTGGTGCCCTCAGGGTCGAGCAGCTTGAACAGAGTGGCCTTCTCGGTGTGATCGGGGCAGGCCGGGTAGCCGGGCGCCGGCCGAATACCGCGATACTGCTCACGGATCAGGCTGTCGTTGTCCAGCTCTTCGGCACTGTCGTACCCCCAGTAGGTCTTGCGCACCTGCTCATGCAGCCACTCGGCGCAGGCCTCGGCCAGACGGTCGGCCAGCGCCTTGACCATGATGGCGCTGTAATCGTCACCCTTGGCTTCGTACTCTTTGGCCAGTTCTTCGGCGCCAATGCCGGCGCTGGTGATGAAGCCGCCAACGTAGTCGGTTTTGCCGCTGTCTGCCGGCGCTACAAAGTCGGCCAGCGAGAGGTTGGGCTTGCCGTCGGGCTTGATGGTCTGCTGGCGCAGGTGGTGCAGCTGAGCCAGTGGTTCACCTTGCGGGTCGAACAGCTGGATGTCGTCATGCGCGACCTGCTGGGCAGGCCAGAAACCAAAGACCGCGCGGGCGCTGATCAGCTTCTCGTCGATCAGTCGGGTCAGCATGCTGCGGGCGTCGGCATATAGCGCGGTTGCCGCCTCGCCGACCACCTCATCCTGCAGGATGCGCGGGAACTTGCCGGCCAGATCCCAGGAAATAAAGAAGGGCGTCCAGTCGATGTAGTCAGCCAGTACGCGCAGGTCGATGTTGTCCAGTGTCTGCACGCCGAGTGCGCGCGGGGCGGGCGGTTGGTAGTCGCTCCAGTCCAGCTGCAGGCGATTGTCGACCGCCTGTTGGTAAGTCAGGTATTCGGTACGTGCCGAGCGGTTGGCTGTACGTTCGCGCACCACGGCGTAGTCCTCGCGGATCTGCTGCACGTAGGCGGGCTTGAGCTCCTTGGACAGCAGGGAGGTGGCAACACCTACCGCACGTGAGGCGTCGGTTACGTAGATCACCGCGTCATTGTGGTAGTGTGGCTCGATCTTCACAGCAGTATGCGCCTTGGAGGTGGTCGCACCGCCAATCAGCAGCGGCAGGTGAAAATCGCGGCGTTGCATTTCCTTGGCGACGTGCACCATCTCGTCCAGCGACGGGGTGATCAGGCCGGACAGGCCGATAATGTCGCACTTCTCGTCGATGGCGGTCTGCAGGATTTTTTCCGCCGGCACCATTACTCCCAGATCGACGATGTCATAGCCGTTACAGCCCAGGACCACGCCGACAATATTCTTGCCGATGTCGTGTACATCGCCTTTTACCGTGGCCATCAGAATCTTGCCCTTGGCCTCGGGGGTGTCGCCCTTTTCCTCTTCGATAAAGGGGATCAGGTGCGCTACGGCCTGTTTCATTACGCGGGCGGACTTGACCACCTGGGGCAGGAACATCTTGCCGGCGCCGAACAGGTCACCGACCACGTTCATGCCGGCCATCAGCGGGCCTTCAATGACCTCGATCGGGCGCTTGGCCTGCTGGCGGGCTAGCTCGGTGTCCTCGACGATCCAGGCGGTGATGCCCTTGACCAGTGAGTGCTCAAGGCGCTTTTCGACCGGCCAGCTGCGCCACTCTTCGTTTTCCGCTTCCTTGGTGGCGCCATCGCCCTTGAACTGCTCGGCAATGGCCAGCAGGGCGTCGGTGGCATCAGGGTTGCGGTTGAGGATCACGTCCTCGACGCGGTCGCGCAGTTCGGCGGGGATCTCATCATAGATTTCCAGCTGACCGGCGTTGACGATACCCATGGTCAGGCCGCTGCGAATGGCGTAATAGAGGAAGACCGAGTGAATGGCCTCGCGCACCGGGTTGTTGCCGCGGAACGAGAAAGACACGTTGGACACACCACCCGAGCTCAGCGCGTAGGGCAGGTTGTCACGGATATAGGCGCAGGCGTTGATGAAATCAACCGCGTAGTTGTTGTGCTCCTCAATGCCGGTGGCGACGGCAAAGATGTTGGCGTCGAAGATGATGTCTTCCGGCGGAAAGCCGACTTCGTTGACCAGAATGTCGTAGGAGCGTTTGCAGATCTCGTTCTTGCGCGCCTCGGTGTCGGCCTGACCCGCTTCATCAAAGGCCATGACGATGACCGCAGCGCCGTAGCGCTTGCACAGGCGGGCGTGCTGCTTGAATTGCTCGACGCCTTCTTTCATGGAGATCGAGTTGACGATGCCCTTGCCCTGAATGCACTTGAGGCCGGCCTCGATCACATCCCATTTGGAGGAGTCGATCATGATCGGCACGCGGGAGATATCGGGCTCACCGGCGATCAGGTTGAGAAAGCGCACCATCGCCGCCTTGGAGTCGAGCATGCCCTCGTCCATGTTGATGTCGATGACCTGAGCGCCGGCCTCCACTTGCTGCAGGGCGACCTCAAGGGCTTCGGTGTAGTTCTCCTCGCGAATCAGGCGGGCGAACTTGGCGCTACCGGTGATGTTGGTGCGCTCGCCGACGTTGACGAACAGCGACTGCCGGTCGATGGTAAAGGGCTCCAGGCCCGACAGGCGGCAGGCCGGGGCAATCTCCGGGATCTGCCGGGGCGGGTACTTGGCCACGGTCTCGGCAATGGCGCGAATATGCGCCGGGGTGCTGCCGCAGCAGCCGCCGACAATATTAAGGAAGCCGGCGCGGGCAAAGTCGTCGATCACCGCAGCCATTTCTTCCGGGGTCTCGTCGTATTCACCAAACTCGTTCGGCAGGCCGGCATTCGGGTGGGCGGATACAAAGGTATTCGCCTTATTCGACAGCTCCTCCAGATAGGGGCGCAGGTCTTTGGCGCCCAAGGCACAGTTCAAACCGATGGAAATGGGCTTGGCGTGGCGTACCGAGTTCCAGAAGGCCTCGGTGGTTTGGCCGGAGAGCGTGCGGCCGGATGCGTCGGTAATGGTGCCGGAGATCATGATCGGCAGCTCGATGCCGTCCTCCTCGAACACCTGCTGTACAGCAAAGATGGCTGCCTTGGCGTTCAGGGTGTCGAAGATGGTTTCGATCAGGATCAGGTCGGCGCCGCCTTCGATCAGGCCGCGGGTGGACTCGATGTAGTTCTCGACCAGTTCGTCAAAGGTGACGTTGCGGTAACCCGGGTCGTTTACGTCCGGCGAGATGGAGCAGGTGCGGCTGGTCGGGCCCAGTACCCCGGCAACAAAGCGCGGGCGATCGGGTGTTTCGGCGGTTTTGGCGTCACACACCTGGCGCGCGATGCGGGCGCCGGCCACGTTCAGCTCGTAGGACAGCGCCTGCATGCCGTAGTCGGCCTGGGAAATGCGCGTGGCGTTAAAGGTGTTGGTTTCAATGATGTCAGCGCCGGCGTCCAGGTAGGCCTTTTGAATGGCCGACAGGGCATCGGTCTGCGTCAGTTGCAGCAGATCGTTGTTGCCCTTGACGTCGCTGGGCCAGTCGGCAAAGCGCTCGCCACGGTAGTCCGCTTCTTCCAGTTTATAGCTCTGGATCATGGTCCCCATGCCGCCGTCGAGAATCAAAATGCGCTGCTGCAGGGCGTTGCGCAGGGCGGTCAGGCGGGTGCTTCGGTCAGACATGGGTACTCCGGAAAAGGCGCGCTGAAAAGCCGCAAATCATAGCACGGCGCGGATTTCGTCGCGCGGGGATAATAACCAAGTAAAAAGGTAGGGCTTTGTTCGTGGGCCGGCATCCCTTACACTTGCGGCCTATAGGTCATTGAGTACGAGGCATTTCATGGCAGGCATTGTTTTTACCCAGGCGGCAGAAGATTACCTTGCTGACCTGCTGTCCAAGCAGGATTCCGAAGGCGTCGGCATTCGGGTGTTCATTACCCAGCCGGGCACGCCCTACGCGGAAACCTGTATTGCCTACTGCAAGCCCGGCGAACAGAAGCCGGAAGACGAGTTGCTCAAGCTGGACTCGTTCAACGTCTGGCAAGACGCCGTCAGCGTGCCCTTTCTCGAAGAGGCGCTGGTGGACTTTGCCACCGACCGCATGGGCGGTCAGCTGACCATCAAGGCACCCAACGCCAAGGTGCCGATGGTCAACGATGACAGTCCGCTGAACGACCGCATCAACTACCTGCTGCAAACCGAGATCAACCCTGGTCTGGCCAGCCATGGCGGCGACGTCAAGCTGGTGGATGTGATTGAGGGTGGTATTGCGATTCTGCAGTTTGGTGGTGGTTGCCAGGGGTGCGGCATGGTTGATGTCACCCTCAAGGAAGGCATCGAAAAAACCATGGTGGCGCGGATTCCCGAGATCAACGGTGTGCGCGATGCCACTGACCACAGCGTTACCGAGAACGCCTACTACTGATCCGCGCGGTCACCGCTCGTCGTGCCCGTGCGCGAATAATCGGTGTCGGCCTGACGGACGCTTGCCCCGTGCCGTAGCTGTAGGGCTATACTGCTGAAAACAGGCTGGCCTGGTGCCAGCGCTTGTTCCATCGGCACGATGAGGCGACGTTATGGCAGGGGTTCTGGATACGGTCGACCAGCGCACGCGACTGGTAGGCGAAAACCGGCTGGAAATATTGCTGTTCCAGCTCGCCGGGCCGCAGCTGTTCGCGCTGAACGTGTTCAAGATTCGTGAAGTGCTGACCCTGCCCGCGCTCACCCAGATGCCCCAGCGCCATCCCAATGTGGTCGGGGTCATTCATCTGCGCGGGCAGACCATTCCCGTCATCGACCTCTCTGGCGCCATCGGCCTGCAGCCGCAGGCTGTAGACGCCAACAGCACCATCATTGTCACCGAGTACAATTTGTCTGTGCAGGCATTTCTGGTGCGCGCTGTCGATCGCATCATGAACCTCAACTGGGATGCCGTGCAGCCGCCGCCGCGCGGTGCCGGGCGCGCGCATTACCTGACCGCCATCACGCGCCTGGACAACATGCGTCTGGTCGAGATTATCGACGTGGAAAAGGTGCTGGCGGAGATCGTGCCGTTCAATACCCGGGTCAGCGATGCGCTGCTGGAAGACCCGCTGCTGCAGCGAGCCCGCGGGCGAGAAGTGCTGGTGGTGGATGACTCGCCGACCGGTGTCAATCAGGTGCGCGACACACTGGCGCAGCTCGACCTGCAGCTGCATGTGGCGACCGACGGATTGAAAGCCCTGCGCATGCTGCAGGGATGGGCCGATGCGGGCGAAGACCTCAATGAGCGGCTGCTGATGGTGATTACCGATGCCGAAATGCCGGAGATGGACGGCTACCGGTTAACCACCGAGATTCGCAAGGATCCGCGCCTGAAAGATCTGTATGTGGTGCTGCACACCTCGCTGTCCGGCAACTTCAACAAGGCCATGGTCGAGAAGGTCGGCTGCGATGGCTTTCTGTCCAAGTTCCAGCCCGACCAACTGGTCGAGGTGGTACGTAACCGGTTGCAGCGCCTGGAGTCCTGAGCGCTCTGGGGCTCAAGGCTCCAGATAGCGCTCGTGCTGCTCCATCACCGGCTGCTGAATGCCGAGCTTCTCACCGTAGATAACCGCGTAGCTGAGCACGCTCTGCACGTACTTGCGTGTCTCATCGAACGGAATGGCCTCAATCCACACATCTGATGGCAGGCTGCCCATGTCGCGGGTCCATTGGCGCACGCGGCCGGGGCCGGCGTTATAGGCGGCCGAAGCGAGGACCCGGTTACCCGAGAACTGGCGGTGCAGGCCTGACAGATAGGCAGCGCCCAAGGCGATGTTGCGCTCGGGGATCAGGGCGTCCTGATTGCCGGAGTAGGGGATGGCGTAGCGTCGCGCGGTTTCCCGTGCGGTGGCCGGCATCAGTTGCATCAGGCCCATGGCGCCGGCGTGCGAGCGCGCGTCGGCCATGAAGGCGCTTTCCTGACGGGTGATGGCGTACACCCAGGTGGAGTTGATCTGCCGGGATTGAGCCTGATCCTTGATTGACTGCTGGTAAGCCATGGGGAAGCGGATATCCAGATCGTCCCAGTATTGCGCCTGGCTGATGCCGCGGATGGCCGGGAAGTACCAGGCCATCTGGTTGGCCAGTACTGCCTGGGCAATCAACTGCTCGCGGTTGAAGCGGTCGCCGGCGTGATACCACTCGCGGCGCGCGTTGATAACTTCATTACGGTCCAAAAATTCTTTGGCGCGCAGGGTGCCCGGGTCTTGCTGCACGCTTTGCATCACGGCCTCTGGCACGCTGGCGCGCTGGTGATTCAGGGCGTAGGGCTGGCGCGCGCGCTCGGCCGCCAGAAAGCCATAGAAATCCCGCTCCTGGGCCAGAGCCTGGTAGTCGCTGACCAGCTCGCCTACACCGTTGTTGGCCAGTTGGGCGCTGCGCAGGCGCCAGTAGCGCCAGCGGCTCTGCCCGGCCAGTGACGGCGGCAGTTGGGCTGTAAGCTGGCTGGCGGTATCCCACTGGCGGGTCCGCAGGGCCAGACGCACGCGCCACTCGCTGACGTCGTCATCTTTCATCTGTGGGTCGTTGGCAGCCATGAAGGGCAGGGCGGCAGGGTCGACCTTTTTGGCCAGGCGCACGCCAATGTCGCGGGTGATCGCCAGGCGGTCTTCCTCGGCGTAGGGCAAATCCTTGTACTGCGGCCACAGGCTCAGCGCGGTGCTGGCGTCGTCGCGGCCCAGGCGGCGCAGCGACACGGTCGCGATATCGGCCATGCGCTGGGGTGGCAGGCTGCGATAGGCGCTGGCATCGCGTAGTTTGGTCGGCTGGGTGGCGGTGTCGACAAACAGGGTGGCCAGCGCCTGGTTGTTTTGCATGAGCTTGGTCAGGTAGCGGGCCAGGGCGTCCTGACGGTACAGCAGCGCCAGCCGGATACGCTGCCAGACCACGTCGTCGTTAAGGCCGCCGGCGGCACGCCAGCGGTCAAACAGCGGATCACAGGCGTTGGGCTGGGAACGACCGACAGTCCAGAGTGTCTGGGCCTGCTGCATGGCGCCGGCACGATCGCCGCTGTCCCACTGGTGCATGGCGCGGCGGCAGTCTTGGCTGGCGTTGCGGTCGGCCTCCTGGTACTGCTGGTCAAATTGCTGCCATTTGCCTTGGCGCGCCAGGCGAGTCAGCCAGCGGTCTTTCAGGCGGCTGGCAAAGGGCAGGGTGCTGTGGTCGCGAACAAAGTCCGCCAGATCCTGATCGGTTGCGCTGTCGAAGGTCTGGTTCAGGTAGGCCTGGCGGATATAGGGGTACAGCACGTAGTCGCGCAGCCCCGGCTCCAGCTGCCGAAACTGCTCCCACTGCTCCTTGTCGATGGCTTCCAGCGCCCGATCGTAGTTCAGGCGCTGGCTGTCCAGGCGGGCATTGGCCTGGGCCAGCACGGGCAGCAGCAGGCCGGCAAGAAGAGTACAGGTGAGAAAGGAGCGGGTGTGGCGACGCATGATTCTCCTGCCGCGTGGGCGTTGCAAGCTCGGGAATTGTCTTTGCGGCTGTCTGCTTTGCTGGCTGCAGCCTGTTTGCGCACAGCTTAGCCTGTTGCCTGACGGCGGCATAGGGTCGGCATGTGAAATGGCGCACAGCGGTTATCGGCGCGCGCGCCACAGGGTAGACTATGCGGCTTGCAAACCAACAGGTGAGTTATGGCGCTGCTCTCGTTCTCTGATGTATCCCTGGCCTACGGCCTCAATCCGTTGCTCGACAAGGTGAGCTTTCAGCTCGACCGTGGCGAGCGGGTGTGTCTGATCGGTCGCAATGGCGCCGGCAAGTCCAGCCTGTTTCGACTGGTGACCGGTGAGCAGGGGGCGGATGAAGGCGACATCTGGTTTGCGCCGGGTTTGAAAATTGGCCAGCTGCCGCAGGAGCTGCCTGCAGCTGACGACAAGACGGTGTATGACGTGGTTGCCTCTGGCCTTGCCGGGGTGGGTGAGCTGTTGGCTGAGTACCACCACCTGATCACCGGCGATATGGGTGATGCGGAGTTGGCCCGGCTGGAGAAAGTGCAGGTTCAGCTCGAAGCCAAAGACGGCTGGCGGTTGGATCAACTGGTCGATACCACGCTGACACGACTCGGCCTGCCCGCCGACAAGCAGATGTCCGAGCTGTCCGGTGGCTGGCGCCGCCGAGTACTGCTGGCCCAGGCGCTGGTTGCCGAGCCGGATGTGCTGCTGCTGGATGAGCCGACCAACCACCTGGATATCCATACCATTGCCTGGCTGGAGTCGGTGTTGCTGGAGTTTCGTGGTGCGGTGCTGTTTATTACCCACGACCGTTCGTTCCTGCAGGCGCTGGCAACCCGGATTCTGGAGCTGGACCGCGGCCAGTTGATTGACTGGCAGGGCGACTACCGCAGCTTCTTGGAGCACAAGGAGCAACAACTGGCTGCCGAAGCCACCGCCAACGCGTTGTTTGACAAGAAGCTGGCGCAGGAAGAAGCCTGGATTCGTCAGGGCATCAAGGCGCGCCGAACCCGTAACGAAGGGCGCGTGCGTGCGCTCAAGGCCATGCGTGAAGAGCGTGCCCAGCGAATTGAGCGTCAGGGCAAGGCGAGCTTCCAGCTGGAGACCGCAGAAGCCTCCGGCAAGCGCGTGATCGAGGCCGAGGCGGTCAACTTTGCCTGGCCGGACAAGGCGCCTCTGGTGCGTGATCTGACGTTGAACGTGATTCGCGGTGACCGCATTGGCCTGATCGGCAATAATGGCTCGGGCAAGAGTACGCTGCTCAAGCTGCTGCTAGGCCAGCTGCAACCGACCAGCGGCCGCATTCATAGCGGCACGCGACTGGAAGTAGCCTATTTTGACCAGCTGCGCGATCAGCTGGATCCGGAAAAGACCGTAATCGACAACATCTCCGAGGGTCGCGATTTTATCGAGATCAACGGCGATCGCCGGCACATTATCAGCTACCTCGGTGATTTTCTGTTCTCGGCTGAGCGTGCGCGCACGCCGGTCAAGGCGTTGTCTGGTGGTGAGCGCGCCCGTCTGTTGCTGGCGCGTCTGTTTAGCAAACCGGCAAACATGCTGGTGCTCGACGAGCCGACCAACGACCTGGATGTGGAAACTCTGGAGTTGCTGGAGGACGTGTTGGCCGGCTTTGACGGCACGGTGCTGATCGTCAGCCACGACCGGGCGTTCCTGGATAATGTGGTCACCAGCAGTCTGGTGTTTGAAGGTAACGGCCGCGTGCGCGAATACGTTGGCGGATACGCAGACTGGCTGCGTCAGGGCGGCAGCGTTGACCAGCTGGCCGAGTGGGGCGAAAAGGCTCAAGCGCAGACCGCAACCGCTGTCGAGCCCGAGCCGGCACCCGCGCCGGCCGCTGCGGCTCCGGCAAGTAAGCCAAAGCTGAGCTACAAACTGCAACGCGAGCTGGATGCGCTGCCGGCCTTGCTGGAAAAACTGGAGGTCGAGCTGGACGCGCTGCAGGCGCAGGTCGGAGATCCGGCGTTCTACCAGCAACCCCACGACGTCACCGCCCCGGTACTGGCCGCGGTAGAAGCGAAACAGGCTGAGCTGGACGCCGCGATGGAGCGCTGGGCGGAGCTGGAAGACCAAGCGGGCGGCTAAGCCGCTCCGCTCTAGCCGCAAGCTACAAGCGAGGGAAAGCTGTCTTCCGGGTTTCTCTTGCAGCTTGAGGCTTGCGGCTTGCAGCTCCCGGAGGCCGTTAGCCCTTCTTCCCCAGCCGTACCGCAATGACATCGCAGGGCGCGCCGTGCAGTACATCATTGGCGGTAGAACCCAGTAGCAGGGCGAGGCCGTGGCGACCGTGGCTACCTACAACGATTAGGTCGCATTCTTGATCGGTGGCCACACGGTGAATCTCCTGGCGTGGATGGCCGAAGGCGATCTGCAGGCACTCGTCGGGCAGCCCGTAGTCGGCGGCAAACAGCTGCATGCGCTCCTTGGCCTGCTCGAACTGCTGTTGTTGCAGCATCGACAGGTCCATGGGCACATCGCCCCCGTAGGCCATTGCAAGCGGCTCGACCACATGCAGCAGCGACAGCTTGGCGTTCAGTGCGTTGGCCAGCTGCATGGCGTGATCGGCAACCGCCCGACACTCTTCAATCAGATCGACGGCCACCAGAACGTGTTTGTACAGCATAGGCTCTTTCTCCTTTTTGCTCGGATACTAGGCGTTGCCCCGGCTTGATCGCAAGCGGTGCGTCGCTGATTCCGCCTCAGCTGATGTGACCACTCTCTAAGCCCCGACCTTTTCAAGCTGTCGTGCGTTGCGTCGATGGGCGGCTAGCTTCTCTATTTACGACCTTCGAACTCAGCATACGCCGGCTGCAAGCGCCGGCCCAGTGCCGGGCATGCGACCGGAGGTCGCCAGGCGCTCTGGCGCGCCGCTCGGCAGGCTTCTACAGTGATGTGTTGGTGTGCTGGCGCATTGATTTTATGTTCTGCGGGCTGCGACATGTTTGCGCCGCAACGCCTTGTTTTTCAATGACTTTGAATCTGTCTTCGTAGGGGCGTACGCTGTTGGGCGGCGCCTGGCCGGTGCGCCGGCAATTGACAACCGCCAGGAATTGAAAGAAGGTGTTCGCACCCGAATCAAACGGTCGTATGAATTTTTTTGGTTCATCCCGTCCCGGATAATCGGGATCGTTCATGACACAGGTTTGGCCTGGCGCCCGCAAGGGCAGTCGGGGCTGCCGGTGTTTCTCATGTGCTTTTCATAGCGTGGAGATCAGTTGATGATTTACGAAGGTAAAGCCATCACGGTTCAAGGCCTTGAAGACGGCATCGTCGAGCTCAGATTTGATCTGCAGGGCGAGTCAGTCAACAAGTTCAACAGCGCCACTCTGTCCGAGCTCGATGCGGCAGTGCAGGCCATCCAGAACAATGCCGACGTCAAGGGCGTTGTTGTCACCAGCGGCAAGGACGTGTTCATCGTCGGCGCCGACATCACCGAATTCGTCAGCACCTTCAAGCTGCCTGAAGAAGATCTGGTTGCCGGCAACTTGTCCGCCAACAAGATTTTCAATGCCTTCGAAGATCTGAATGTTCCCACTGTTGCAGCCATCAACGGCATCGCACTGGGCGGTGGTCTGGAAATGTGCCTGGCTGCGGACTTCCGCGTCATGGCCGCCAGCGCCAAGATCGGTCTGCCGGAAGTCAAGCTGGGTATCTATCCGGGCTTCGGTGGCACTGTGCGTCTGCCGCGCATCATCGGTGTGGATAACGCGATCGAGTGGATCTGCGGTGGCTCCGAGCAGCGTGCCGACAAGGCCCTGAAAGCCGGTGCTGTTGATGCTGTTGTTGCTGATGAGCAGCTCAAAGCCGCTGCCATTGATGTGATCAAGCGCGCCATTGCCGGCGAGCTGGATTACAAGGCCAAGCGCCAACCCAAGCTGGAAAAGGTCAAGCTGAACACCATCGAGCAAATGATGGCGTTTGAAACCTCCAAGGGTTTCGTCGCAGGTCAGGCTGGTCCGAACTACCCGGCACCGGTTGAAGCGATCAAGACCATCCAGAAAGCCGCTAACCACGGCCGCGAAAAAGCGCTGGAAATTGAAGCCGCCGGTTTTGCCAAGCTGGCCAAGACCTCTGTTGCTGCCAGCCTGGTTGGCCTGTTCCTGAACGATCAGGTGCTTAAGCACAAGGCCAAGAAGTACGACAAGCAAGCGGCTGACGTGAATCTGGCCGCCGTACTGGGCGCGGGCATCATGGGTGGCGGTATCGCTTACCAGTCTGCGGTCAAAGGCACTCCGATCCTGATGAAGGATATCCGTGAGGAAGGCATCCAGCTGGGTCTGGACGAAGCCTCCAAGCTGCTGGGCAAGCGTGTAGCCAAGGGCCGCATGAAGCCCGAGCAAATGGCCAAGGCGCTGAACGCTATCCGCCCGACCATGTCCTACGGCGACTTCAAAGAAGTTGACCTGGTAGTTGAAGCGGTTGTCGAGAACCCGAAGGTCAAGCACGCCGTGCTGGCTGAAGTAGAAGGTCAGGTGACTGAAGACACCATCATCACCTCCAACACCTCTACCATCTCCATCACTTACCTGGCTGAAGCGCTGAAGCGCCCGGAAAACTTCTGCGGCATGCACTTCTTCAACCCGGTACACATGATGCCGCTGGTTGAGGTTATTCGTGGCGAGAAGTCCAGCGAGAAGGCTGTTGCCACCACCGTTGCCTACGCCAAGAAAATGGGCAAGACCCCGGTTGTGGTCAACGACTGTCCGGGCTTCCTGGTTAACCGCATTCTGTTCCCGTACTTCGGCGGCTTCGCTCGCCTGATCGGCATGGGCGCGGACTTCCAGCGCGTTGACAAGGTCATGGAAAAATTCGGCTGGCCGATGGGCCCGGCTTACCTGATGGACGTTGTCGGCATGGACACCGGTCATCATGGTCGTGACGTCATGGCTGAAGGTTACCCGGACCGCATGGCTGACAAGACCCGCACCGCTGTTGACGTCATGTACGACGCTGGCCGCCTGGGTCAGAAGACCGGCAGTGGTTTCTACGCCTACGAAGTCGACAAGAAGGGCAAGCCGAAGAAGGTTGTCGACGCCAAGGCGTATGACCTGCTGAAGGATGTCGTTCTTGAGCAACGCGAGTTTACCGACGAAGAAATCATCGAGATCATGATGGTTCCGCTGTGTCTGGAAACCGTACGCTGCCTGGAAGACGGCATCGTCGAGTCTGCAGCCGACGCCGATATGGGTCTGGTCTACGGTATCGGCTTCCCGCCCTTCCGTGGTGGCGCCCTGCGTTACATCGACACTATCGGTGTAGCCGAGTTTGTCGCCATTACTGATAAATACGCCGAGTTCGGCGCCATGTACGCACCGACTGAAAAGCTGCGTGAAATGGCGAAGAACGGTCAGAAATTCTTCGGTTAACCGCGGAACGTACAGAGCGAGAGTAAATCTATGAGCCTGAATCCGAGAGACGTCGTTATTGTCGACTTCGGCCGTACCCCGATGGGCCGTTCCAAGGGCGGCATGTACCGCAACGTGCGTGCTGAAACCCTGTCCGCCAACCTGATTACCGGCGTACTGGCACGCAACCCGAAGATCGATCCGGCAGAAGTTGAAGATGTAATCTGGGGCTGTGTAAACCAGACCCTGGAGCAGGGCTGGAACATCGCGCGCATGGCGTCGCTGATGACCCCGATCCCGCACACCAGCGCTGCGCAGACGGTCAGCCGTCTGTGTGGTTCTTCCATGAGCGCGCTGCACACCGCCGCTCAGGCGATCATGACCGGCAACGGTGATGTGTTCGTCGTTGGTGGTGTCGAGCACATGGGCCACGTGGGCATGATGCACGGTGTTGATCCGAACCCGGCCCTGTCGCTGTACGCTGCCAAGGCGTCCGGCATGATGGGTCTGACTGCTGAAATGCTGGGCAAGATGCACGGCATCACCCGCGAGCAGCAGGATGCCTTTGGTGAGCGATCGCACCGTCTGGCCCACAAGGCCACCGTTGAAGGCAACTTCAAGGATGAGATCATCCCGATGGAAGGTCACGACGAGAACGGCTTCCTGAAGCTGTTCACCGAAGACGAGACCATCCGCCCGGAGACCACGCTGGAAAGCCTGGCTGCCCTGCGTCCGGCGTTCAACCCCAAAGGCGGTACTGTCACTGCGGGTACCTCCTCGCAGATCACTGACGGCGCTTCCTGCATGATCGTGATGTCCGCTGAACGCGCACAGGCCCTGGGTCTGGAGCCGCTGGCCGTTATCCGTTCCATGGCGGTTGCCGGTGTTGATCCGGCGATCATGGGTTATGGTCCGGTCCCGTCCACCAAGAAGGCGCTGCAGCGCGCTGGCTTGAGCATGAGCGACGTTGACTTCGTTGAGCTGAACGAAGCCTTCGCTGCCCAGGCGCTGCCGGTTCTGAAAGACCTGAAGCTGCTGGACCAGATGGACGAGAAGGTGAACCTGCACGGCGGCGCTATCGCCCTGGGCCACCCGTTCGGCTGCTCCGGTGCACGTATCTCCGGCACCCTGCTGAACGTCATGAAACAGAACAACGGCACCATTGGTATCTCTACCATGTGCGTTGGCCTGGGTCAGGGCATCACCACGGTCTTTGAGCGCGTCTGACGGCTCTGGCTGGTGAATGAAGCCGAGGCCCTGTGCCTCGGCTTTTTTATTGCTGTGAGGAGGTTGTACATGCGTCCAGGACGCTATCGGCACTATAAAGGAAAGGACTATCAGGTTATCGGTCTGGCGCGGCACTCCGAGACCGAGGAACCCCTGGTGGTCTACCGCACTCTGTACGGTGATTTTGATCTCTGGGTCAGACCGCTGGCCATGTTCAACGAGCAGGTCGAGGTTGACGGCGAGGCATATCCACGCTTTACCTTTATCAGCGAAGACGTGTAGGCTCTGGCCCTCCAGCCTGTCCGGCAGTGTTCTGCCAGAAGGGGTTGAGTGTCAGCTTCGAGTTCAGTTCGGGTCAGGAAAACAAGTATCCATGGGAAAAGCACTGGTCATTGTGGAGTCGCCAGCCAAGGCCAAGACAATCAACAAGTATCTCGGCAACGAGTTTGTGGTGAAGTCGAGTATCGGCCATATTCGCGACCTGCCCACCAGCGGCAGCGGCAAGACCGAAAGCAAACCCAAAGGTGGGCGCAAGGCTGCTGCCAGTGAGCAGGAAAAGCAGCAGAAGGCGCGCGCCCAGTTGGTCAAGCGCATGGGCGTCGATCCGGAAAACGACTGGAAAGCCCATTACGAGATCCTGCCCGGCAAAGAAAAGGTGGTGGATGAGTTGCGCCGCCTGGCCAAGGACGCTGACACCGTCTATCTCGCGACGGACTTGGACCGCGAAGGGGAAGCCATTGCCTGGCACCTGCGCGAGAGCATTGGCGGTGACGACTCTCGCTACAAGCGCGTGGTGTTCAACGAAATTACCAAAAAGGCGATTCAGGAGGCTTTTTCCGAGCCGGGCGACCTGGATATGAATCGGGTCAACGCGCAGCAGGCGCGCCGTTTTCTGGATCGCGTGGTCGGCTATATGGTGTCGCCACTGCTGTGGCAGAAAATCGCCCGTGGCCTGTCTGCCGGTCGGGTTCAGTCGGTAGCCGTAAAGCTGATTGTTGATCGCGAGCGCGAGATTCGTGCTTTCGTGCCCGAGGAGTTTTGGGAGGTTCACGCCAAACTGAACACCCCCAAGGCCGAAAGCGTGCGCTTTCAGGTCGTCAAGCAGAACGGCGAGACCTTCCGCCCGGGCAACAAGGCCGAGGCTGATGCGGCCCTGGCACTGCTGAAAGAGGCGGCCTACAAGGTTGCCAAGCGTGAAGACAAGCCGACCAGCTCGCGCCCCAATGCACCCTTTATTACATCAACGCTGCAGCAGGCTGCGAGTACGCGCCTGGGCTTCAGCGTAAAGAAAACCATGATGATGGCCCAGCGTCTGTATGAGGCGGGTTACATCACCTATATGCGTACCGACTCGACCAACCTGTCGGCGGACGCGATCGCCATGGCGCGTAGCTATATCGAAAGCAACTTCGGCGCGCCTTATCTGCCGGAAAAGCCCAACCTGTACAGCAGCAAGGAAGGTGCGCAAGAGGCTCACGAAGCCATTCGCCCCTCCGACGTCAAGCTCAAGCAGACTGATCTCAAGGGCATGGAGCGTGATGCCGAGCGTCTGTACGAGCTGATCTGGCGTCAGTTTGTGGCCTGTCAGATGACGCCGGCCAAGTACCTGTCCACCAATATTCAGGTGGCTGCCGGTGACTTTGAGCTGCGCGCCAAGGGGCGCATCCTCAAGTTTGACGGTTACACCCGAGTGATGCCGCAGCAGGGCAAGGGCGGCGAGGATGAGGTGCTGCCCGAGATTCAGGTCGATGACGTCATGGCGTTGCAGGCCCTGGACCCCAAACAGCACTTTACCAAGCCGCCGGCGCGTTACGCCGAGGCGAGTCTGGTGAAAGAGCTGGAGAAGCGCGGTATCGGCCGTCCTTCGACCTATGCCTCAATTATCTCCACCATTCAGGATCGTGGGTACGTCACGCTCAACAACCGTCGTTTCTACGCCGAGAAGATGGGCGACATCGTGACTGAACGCCTGAATGAGAGTTTCCCCAACCTGATGGACTATGGCTTTACCGCCAACATGGAAGAGTCGCTGGATGACGTGGCGCAGGGTGAGGTGCTCTGGAAGAAGGTGCTGAACGATTTCTACAGCGACTTCAGTGCCAAGCTCAGCGCCGCCTCTGCATCAGGTGATGACAAAGGGATGCGCGCCAACCAGCCGACGCTGACCGACATTGCCTGTCATGAGTGCGGACGGCCGATGATGATTCGTACGGCGTCTACCGGCGTATTTCTCGGGTGTTCTGGTTACGCGCTGCCGCCGAAAGAGCGCTGCAAGGCCACCATCAACCTGGTGCCGGGCAACGAAGTGGCCGCCGATGATGACGAGGGCGAGTCCCGCGTACTACGCGGCAAGCGTCGCTGCGGCCTGTGCGGCACGGCGATGGACAGCTACCTGATTGATGAGCGTCGCAAGCTGCATGTTTGCGGTAACAATCCGGACTGCTCTGGCTTCGAGATTGAAGAGGGTCAGTTCAAGATCAAGGGCTACGATGGCCCGACGCTGGAGTGCGACAAGTGCGGCAGTGAAATGCAGCTGAAGACCGGCCGCTTCGGCAAGTACTTCGGCTGCACCAACAGCGAGTGCAAGAACACCCGCAAGTTGCTGCGCAATGGTGAGGCCGCGCCGCCCAAGGCCGATCCGGTGCCCATGCCCGAGCTCAAGTGCGAGAAGGTAGACGATGTCTACGTCTTGCGTGACGGGGCTTCTGGGTTATTCCTGGCCGCCAGCCAGTTCCCGAAAAACCGGGAAACCCGTGCGCCGCTGGTTAAGGAATTGCTGCCGCACAAGAGCGAAATTGATCCCAAGTATCACTTCCTGCTGGATGCGCCAGTCGCTGACCCGGATGGTAACCCGACCGTGGTGCGCTATAGTCGCAAGACCAAGGAGCAGTACGTTCAGACGGAAGTTGAAGGTAAACCGACTGGCTGGCGTGCATTCCACGATGGTAAGAAGTGGTCGGTTGACGACAGCCGCAGCAAGAAAGCCAAGCGTTGAGGTGATCAGCCATGGCCAATGAAGCTTATACCCGTACCAATCAGGCGCTGTTCTTTGCGCGCAAGGCGATCGAGTCCTGGCAGCAGGCTGAGAGCAGCAATGCGCTTGATTCCTTGACCCAGGCGCAGTACCACCGCGAACACGCGGTGTTTCACCTGTATCGCGGCGCGCTGGCACTGATCCATGAAGTCGCCGACCGCTATCGCTGGCCGCTGGTTGATGCACGTCAGGTCGAGGCTGTGCTGGTTCCGTCGGTGGTGCAGCGCTTTCCCGGTCCGGAGCTGGCGGAGTTGACCGAGTTGGCTGACAGCAAGGGCACCTGGCTGGCAGGCGTGATCGGCGCCTGGCAGCGCTTGCAGGCGCCGCCGGTGCCAGCTGACAGCAAGGCCGAGTCGCTGATAGCGAGCAGCGCCGTTGCCACGACCGAGTGGGGCAGTGCGGATGCGCAGGAGGCCCTGCAGGCGCTGTCCGAGCGTGTGGCGGCCTACCGCGACGGCATGCAGGAGTGGTAGCGCGGATGCTCTGAGAGCGGCGCTGTGTTACACTGCGCCGCTGTCATACAGGAGAACCGTGTCATGTCTTCACCCTTTCTGGAAATCGTCGAACTCGCCAACGGCAAGGTGGCGCTGCGTCGTTCCGACGAGGAAGGGGAGCCGCTGCTGGTAATCGAGTTTTCCGACGATGCACGCGAATATCTGCAGGGCAACTACATTGAAGTCGCCAAGGTGATGATCAGCGCCGGCATGCAGATGGCCGGGCAGATGATGGACGATGAAGACGAAGACGGCGAGTTGATCCCGGAGGATCGGGTTCTGCACTGAGCGCCGAGCAGATACAAAAAGGCCAGCTGAAAAGCTGGCCTTTTTCTTTGTATCAGCCCAGGTGCACGTTCAGGCTATGGCAATGGCCGATCCGGGCAGCGCGCTCAAGCCGTGGTGCGCTGCAGCTGTCCTTGTCGAGCCAGCTGACTACCGTATGGCTGCCGCCCATCTTCAGCAGGTCACAGCACAGGGTCAGGGTGTCCATGCCGGACTTGGAGCGCACAATCATGATGCGCTGCGGGTCGAGGTTGGCACCGCGCAGCCATTGCTGGCTGACGGCTGCTGGCGGGTCGATCAGGGTCAGCCAACGGCGGCTGTTACGTGTGCTCAGATCACGCAGTACCGGCGCAAGCCATTGCAGGCACTGGCGCGCGCTGCCTTGCAGGCTCATCTCACTGTAGCTGCCTTCCGTATCTTCGACTGGCTGCCTGGGCGTGGCATCAAGACGCTCGTGTTTGAGTCGGCTGGCCATCAGGGCGTTGTGAAACAGGTCGGCCTGGGTCAGGGTCTGTTGTTCGGTGCGGGCGTACTGCATGATCAGCTCCTCAGCGACGGATAACGCCGACGCTTAAACCTTCAATGGTAAGTTCCTGTTCGGTGAGGTCGACTTCGATTGGTTTGAAGTCGGGGTTTTCAGCAATCAGCGAGACCTTGCGGCCCTGCTTTTGAAAGCGTTTTACGGTCACCTCTTCACCGATGCGTGCCACGACAATCTGGCCGTTGCGGGCTTCACTGGTGCGGTGCACTGCCAGCAGGTCGCCATCCATAATGCCGATGTCACGCATACTTTCACCCTGTACGCGCAGCAGGTAATCGGCGCGCGGCTGGAAAAAGTCAGGGTCGATACGGCAATGATCCTCGACATTCTCCAGCGCCAGGACTGGTGCGCCAGCGGCGACGCGGCCGATCACGGGCAGTTGGCCGTCGCTGCTGTCAGCCTCTGACTCAGGGAGGCGGATGCCGCGGGACGCGCCGGGGATCATTTCAATGGCGCCCTTGCGTGCCAGTGCGCGCAGGTGATCCTCGGCGGCGTTGGGGGACTTGAAGCCCAGTGTCTTGGCGATGTCGACGCGGGTCGGCGGGTACCCGTTGCCGTCCATGTACTCCTTGATGAAGGCCAGAACCTGTTGTTGTCGTGCGGTTAGCTTCTGCATGGAAGGGTGCCTGTGTTTTTATCCAGTAGCTGTGATTATATACAGTTAACTGCGCTCGACAACCCTGAATTTGATCTGGCGGTTCGCTGGTGCTGTTAAAGGGAGAGAGTGTGCGGTGTGCCGGGGCGTAATGCGGGTGTCATGCAGGAGGGGGCAGGAAGGGTTGACGGTATTTCGTTTTAAACGTATGTTTGAAACGATTGTTCGCTTTTATCCTGTACGTCAACCGGGGAGGGACGCATGGCGCAGTCTGATACCGTCAAGCGCATTCTGGATGCTGCCGAGCAGCTGTTTGCGGAAAAAGGCTTTGCCGAAACGTCGCTGCGTTTGATTACCAGTAAGGCCGGGGTCAATCTGGCCGCGGTCAATTACCACTTTGGTTCCAAAAAGGCGCTTATCCAGGCGGTCTTTGTGCGCTTCCTTGATCCCTTTGTCAGCAGCCTGGAGCGTGAGCTTGACCTGCGCGAGCAGCGCGGCGATGCGGCGCAGCAAAGCCTCGAAACCCTGCTTGAGATGCTGGTCGATCAGGCGCTGGCGGTCAAGCCGCGCAGCGGCAATGATCTGGCAACATTCATGCGCTTGTTGGGGCTTGCGTTCAGCCAAAGTCAGGGGCACCTGCGCAAATACCTCAGCGAGGTGTACGGCAAGGTGTTTCAGCGTTACATGGGTCTGGTGGTGGGAGCGGTCCCGGGCATTCCCCCGCAGGAGCTGTTCTGGCGCGTGCATTTCATGCTCGGTAGCGCGGCGTTCACCATGTCCAGCATGAAGGCACTGCGCGCCATTGCCGAGGCTGAGCTGGGCGAGCCACGCCCGGTGGACAGCGTTTTACGTCTGATGGTGCCCTTTTTGGCTGCAGGCATGCGTGCCGACAGCGCTGTCGCCCAGCAGCAGGCCGCGCTCGCCTGATCCTGCCGCATTTACCTCCGCTGCGCTGTCCGCTATGGTGTGCGCTGCGTTGGAGGTGACATGCAGCTCGACCGTATCCATATATCCCTTTCTGACCAGCAGCTCGTCGGTTATGCCGAGGGGCAGGTGGTATGCCGCTATGCCGTTTCAACTGCGCTCAATGGCGCAGGCGAGGCGGAAGGCTCCGGTTGTACCCCGCGTGGCCGTCACCGGATTCGTGCACGCATCGGTGAAGGGCAGCCGTGTGGTGCGGTGTTTATTGGCCGCCGACCAACCGGCGAAGTCTGGTCGCCAGAGCTGGCGGCTACCTTTCCCCTGCGTGACTGGATCCTCAGCCGTATCCTCTGGTTGTGCGGTGAGGAGCCGGGCTTTAATCGCGGCGGCGATGTCGACTCCCAGCGACGCTACATCTATATACATGGCACTGGCGATGACCAGCCGATGGGGCGGCCCTTGTCCCATGGTTGTGTGCGCATGCGTAACAGCGAGATGGTGGAACTGTTCGCGCGCACGCCGGTCGGTTGCATAGTCCAGATCGACGCCTGACTTTTGCCCGCTTGTGTGGCGTTAGCAGGCGTTTTTTAGTGTTTCATCAGGAGAATTTGCATTGAAACAGGGTGCATTGATGCTGGATCTGCCCGGCCTGTGGCTGCAGGCGGAAGATCGGCAGTTGTTGCGTCAACCTGAAGTGGCCGGTTTGATTTTGTTTGCCCGCAACACCGAATCGCCGCAGCAGGTGACCGAGCTGGTGCGGGCCATTCGTGCCGAGCGTCCGGATATGCTGATTGCGATTGATCAGGAAGGCGGGCGCGTGCAGCGTCTGCGCCGCGATGTGCTGCGTTTGCCTGCGTTGGCCGATGTTGCCGCGGTGCCGGATGAGCGTGCCGACGAGGTGGCGCGCACGGCGGCCTGGGTAATGGCGACCGAGATGCTCGCCTGCGGTATCGATATCAGCTTTGCGCCGGTGCTGGACCTGGATTACGGCCGTAGCCAGGTGATTGGTAATCGCTCGCTGGGCGGCGACCCTGAGCGTGTTACCCGCTTGGCCAGTGCTTATCTGGACGGCCTGCACGCTGCCGGCATGGCTGCTACGGGCAAGCACTTTCCTGGTCATGGCTGGGCTGAGGCCGACTCGCACTTCGCATTGCCGGTCGATGACCGGCCATTAGAGGATATTCGTCGCACGGACCTGGTGCCCTTCGCTCGGCTTGCAGCCAAGCTGGACGGCATTATGCCGGCCCACGTTGTGTACTCGCAGGTCGACAGTTTGCCGGCCGGGTTCTCGCTGCGCTGGCTGCAGGAAATTCTGCGCGCGGAGCTGGGCTTTGACGGCGTGATCTTCAGTGATGACCTGACCATGGCTGGGGCTCATGCGGTTGGCGGTATCCCCGAGCGCATCGACGCTGCCCAGGCGGCCGGTGGCGACATGCTGCTGATCTGCAACGACCGGGCGGCGGCAGAAGAAGGGCTGGTGCATGCCCAGCGCATTGGCTTGCAGGCGCCGGCGCGCATCGCTCGCATGCTGGCTCGTCGACCTGTCATGTCTGATTACCGCGCCACGCCACAATGGCGTGCTGCTGTGTCCGTACTAAAGGAGTTTGAGCTGGTTTGAATGACTTACTGGAACAGCTGCCTGAGCAGATAGAGCAGCTACCGTTGATTGGCGAATACTGGATTTACCAGGTCTTTGCCGTGGTGTTTTCGGCCCTGGTACTGGCTTACATCGTCAAGCGCGTGCTGGATCATGTTCAGCGCCGTGCCGAGCGGACCCGTAACATTTGGGACGATGCCCTGGTCGATGCGGCGCGCCGTCCGGCGTGGGTGATGATCTGGAGCATGGGGCTCATGTGGGCAGCCCGGATTACGGCTGTGCAGATGGATCAGGCGCTGGAGCAGGTGCTTGATCAGATCCAGCGGGTGTTGCTGATTGTGCTGCTGGCGTGGTTCCTGCTGCGCCTGATGCAGCAGATTGAGCGCCGGCTGGTCGATCCGCGTTACCGCGACAAGCCGGCGGACCAGACCACGGTGAGCGCCATTGGCAAGCTGTTGCGCGCCTCGGTGGTGATTACCGCTGCACTGGTTATCCTGCAATCTTTGGGTTACAGCGTTTCCGGGGTGCTGGCCTTTGGTGGTATCGGCGGGCTGGCGGTCGGCTTTGCTGCCAAGGACCTGCTGGCCAACTTTTTTGGTGGCTTGATGGTGTACCTGGATCGTCCCTTTGTGGTGGGTAACTGGGTGCGCTCGCCTGATCGCAATATCGAAGGCACCGTTGAGCACATCGGCTGGCGTCTGACCCGTATTCGTACCTTTGACAAGCGCCCGCTGTACATCCCCAACGCGATCTTCAACAACATCGTGGTGGAAAATCCGTCACGCATGACCCATCGGCGCATTTACGAGCATATTGGTATCCGCTATGCCGATATCGGTCGCATGGAGCAGATCGTCGCTGACGTCCGGCAGATGCTGCAGGGGCACGAGGATATCGATCAGGACCAGACGCTGATGGTGTTCTTTGATCGCTGCTCGCCGTCTTCGGTGGACTTTTTCATCTATTGCTTCACAACGCCGGTGTGGGCCGAGTTCCACCGGGTGAAGGAAGACGTGTTGCTGAAGATTCTCGACATTATCTCATCCCATGAGGCGCAGGTTGCCTTCCCCACCTCTACCTTGCATCTGCCTGATGCGCTGGCGTTACGCCGCGCCCAGGCTGGCGAGGGCGAGCCGGGCCCTGAAGCCCGTTCTGAGCAGGCGGTGGACGCATGAGCGGTCTCTGGGGTGTCATTGGTGGCACTGGCCTGAGCCAACTGGAGGGTTTGCAGCTGACCGGTGAAAGCCGGCCGCAGACCCCCTGGGGCGAGCCTTCTGCTCCGCTGGTGCATGGCGAGCTGGCCGGCCAGCCGGTCTGCTTTCTGGCGCGCCATGGGCATCCGCATACCATCCCGCCGCACCGGGTCAATTACCGCGCCAATCTGTGGGCGCTGCGTGACGCGGGCGTCAGTCGCATCATCGCGGTCAATGCGGTGGGCGGGATTCACGCTGACCTGCCGACCGGCCGCTTTTGTGTGCCGGATCAGTTGATTGATTACACCTGGGGCCGACCCTCCACCTTTTACGAGGATGGTCTGGACGAGGTGGTGCATGTGGATTTTGCCGAGCCATACGACGCATCCCTGCGCGCCGAGTTGCTGCGCGCGGCTACTGAGCTGGGTATCAGCTGCCGCGATGGCGGTGTGTATGCGGCTACCCAGGGGCCGCGTCTGGAAACGGCGGCAGAGATACGTCGGCTCGAGCGTGACGGTGCTGACCTGGTCGGTATGACCGGTATGCCGGAGGCGGCATTGGCTCGCGAGCTGGGGCTGGCCTACGCGTGCCTTGCGTTGGTGGTCAACCCGGCGGCGGGCAAATCCACTGAGGTGATTACCATGGCTGCCATCGAGGCGGTTGTGAAGGGCGGGATGCAGCAAGTGCGCTCGCTGTTGCGGGCGGTGGTGGCGCCGGCGGCCTGAGCCGCCGGCGATATCCGCTTAGCGGCGGATGGTGACCAGCATGCCGAGGCTCTGGTGGTCCAGATAGTGGACTTCGTTCGGGCGCAGGGCGCGGGTTTGGTGCAGCTGCTCCGATACCACTGAGGAGCTTGACTGGATACCGAGGCCGGCAGCAGGGCGGTTGCGCCAGAAGGCGACCTGCAGTTCGGTCAGATTCTCCTGACTGAGGCGAACCAGGCCCTGTACCGGGTAGATGCCGTTGTCTGCCTGGCCGCGATGCAGTGCCACTACCAGGTCGTTGTCCAGCGGTTGCGACCAGGCCTGATGCAGGTAGATTTCATAGCCACTTTGTTCAAGCTTGCGGACCTGGCTGTCGAGTTGATAGCGGGTCTTGTCGATGCTGCGCACATCGGCGCGCGCTGTGGAGGTCAGGTCGACCGCGTCGGCGCTCCAGTCCAGGTCTGGTGGCGTGCCTTGCACCAGCGGGGAGGAGGGCTGGCCAAAGAAGACCACCTCAACCAGGTAGTCCTCTGCCTGAGCTATTGGCGCAGCGGCCAGCAGGGTGGTCAGCATTAGCAGGCCGAGCGCGTTGCTCAACTGTTTCATGGGCGTTTTCCTTTGCCTTGTGGGGTGTTGGGCGGGGTTTCTGTGAGGCGCTCCAGGAGCGCCTCTACGGTGTTCAGGCGCAATTCGGCATTGCCCATCGGAGCATTGAAGCGGAATACCGTGGCGCCTTCAAGACGGTAGCGCTGCGGGCTGTCCTGAATCATGCGCACCAGAATCATCGGGTCGATACGGGTGTCGGCGGCAAACTCGATGCGGCCGTGTTCTGCGCCAACGTCGATCTTGCTGATGCCCAGTGGTTCGCAGTGCAGCTTGAGTGCGGTAATGCGGAACAGCGTCTTGACCTGCTCGGGCAGCAAGCCGAAGCGGTCGATCATTTCTACCTGCAGGTCCTTCAGAGCTTCGTCGTCGGTCGCGTTGGCGATGCGCTTGTAGAGGATCAGGCGCGCATGCACATCCGGCAGGTAGTCCTCGGGGATCAGTGCGGGCAGGCGCAGGTTGATGTCGGTGCCACCGCCCAGCGGTTGCTCAAGCTCGGGCTGCTTGCCCTGTTTGATGGCTTTGACGGCGCGCTCGAGCATTTCCATGTACAGGGTGAAGCCAACGGCCTGAATCTGGCCGCTTTGGCCTTCGCCAAGCAGCTCGCCGGCACCGCGAATCTCCAGATCGTGGGTCGCCAGGGTAAAGCCCGCGCCCAGGTCCTGGGCGGCGGCGATGGCTTCCAGTCGCTTCTCGGCGTCGCTGGTGACCTTGCGGCCCTCCGGGGTCAGCAGATAGGCGTAAGCCTGGTGATGGCTGCGTCCTACGCGGCCGCGCAACTGATGCAGCTGCGCCAGGCCAAACTTGTCGGCCCGCTCAATGATGATGGTGTTGGCGCTGGGCACGTCGATACCGGTTTCAATAATCGTGCTGGTAACCAGAATATTGAAGCGGCGGTGGTAGAAGTCGCGCATGACCTGTTCCAGTGCGCGCTCGGGCATCTGGCCGTGGCTTATGCCGATGCGGGCCTCCGGCACCAGCTCGGCCAGATCGGCTGCGTATTTCTCGATGGTTTCTACCTCGTTGTGCAGATAGTAGACCTGACCCCCGCGCAGCAGCTCGCGCAGGATTGCTTCCTTGACCACGGGCTTTTGCTGGACCATGACAAAGGTCTTGACCGACAACCGCCGCGCCGGTGGCGTGGCAATGATTGACAGGTCGCGCATGCCCGAGAAGGACATGTTCAGCGTGCGCGGAATGGGCGTAGCGGTCAGGGTCAGCACATCGACTTCGCTGCGCAGCGCCTTAAGTGCTTCCTTCTGGCGCACGCCAAAGCGGTGCTCTTCATCGATGATGACCAGGCCGAGATCCTGGAACTGGACGTCGCCCTGCAGCAGCTTGTGGGTGCCAATCATGATGTCGACCTTGCCTTCGGCCAGCTCGGCGGCGGCGGCTTTGACTTCCTTGGCGGACTTGAAGCGCGACATCACCTCGACGCGCACCGGCCAGTTGGCAAAGCGGTCTTTGAAGCTGTTGTAGTGCTGCTGCGCGAGCAGGGTGGTGGGCACCAGCACGGCGACCTGCTTGCCGCTGTGGACTGCAAGGAACGCTGCGCGCATCGCCACTTCGGTTTTGCCGAAGCCGACATCGCCGCAAACCAGGCGATCCATCGGCTGGGCGCTGGTCATATCGCTGACTACGGCCTCAATGGCGGCGGCCTGGTCGGCGGTTTCCTCGAACGGGAAGTCGTCGGCAAAGCTCTGGTAGTCGTGCTCCGGGTTGGCAAAGCTGAACCCCTGGCGGGCGGCGCGGCGGGCGTAGACGTCGAGCAGTTCGGCGGCAACGTCGCGTACCTTCTCGGCGGCCTTGCGGCGCGCTTTCTGCCACTGGTCAGAACCAAGGCGATGCAGTGGCGCGCTGCCGTCGTCGCTGCCGGAGTAGCGCGCAATCAGGTGCAGGTTGGCGACCGGAACGTACAGCTTGGCTTCGTCCGCGTACTCCAGTACCAGAAACTCGGCCTGCTGATCCTCAACTGTCAGGTTGGTCAGGCCAAGGTAGCGCCCGACACCGTGATCGATATGGACCACGGGGGCGCCTTCGCGCAGCTCGGTCAGGTTGCGAATGACCGCATCGCCCAGGTCGGTGGCCTTGCCGCGGCGGCGGCGCTGCATCACGCGCTGGCCGAACAGTTGGCTCTCGGCGATCAGCGCCACGCCGGCGCTGCTGACCTGCATGCCCTGATCCAGCGGTGCGATGGTGATTGCAACCGGGGTGTCGCTGGCGGTGAACTCGGGCCAGCTGTCGACGGCTGCGGGCTTGAGTTGAATGCGTGCAAGCAACTCGGTCAGTGCTTCGCGCCGACCTGCCGTTTCAGCGACAAACAGAGTGCGCCCCGGGTGTTGTTGCAAAAAGCGCTGCAGCGCCGACAGCGGGTTTTCCAGCTTGTTGTCGATAGCCAGTTCCGGGGCTGCCGGGCAGTCGAAGACATTGGCCTGGGGCTCGTCGGGGCGGTCCTGGTGGCAGATGATGCGAGGCTGGCGTTTGAGCTGGGCAAAGACGTCTTCAACCGGCAGAAACAGTTCGGCTGGTGGCAGCAGCGGGCGAGTCGGGTCCACGCCCTGTTCGCTGTGGCGGGTGCGCACGTCTTGCCAGAAGTGCTCGGCGCTTTGCTCGATCCCCGGCAGCGTGAACAGGCGGGTGTTGTCCGGCAGGTAATCGAACAGGCTGGCCAGCTCATCAAAGAACAGTGGCAGGTAGTATTCGATGCCGGGGGGCACCAGGCCTTCGCTCAAATCTTGATACAGCGGGCAGCGGCGGTGGTCGACCTCAAAGCGCTCGCGAAAGCGCGCGCGAAAACCGGTCAGGGCCGACTTGTCGAGCGGAAACTCCTTGGCTGGCAGCAGGTGAATGCGGTCAACCTTGTCGATCGAGCGCTGGCTCTCGGGGTCGAAGGTGCGCAGGGTTTCGATTTCCTCATCGAACAGGTCGATGCGGTACGGCAGGCTGCTGCCCATTGGGTACAGGTCGAGCAGGGCGCCGCGTACGGCGTAGTCGCCGTGCTCATACACGGTATCTACGCAACGGTAGCCGGCGGCGTCCAGGTTCAGGCGCATCTGGTCGATATCCAGTCGCTGGCCGACTTCCATCAGCAGCACCGAGCCGCCGAGGAAGGCGCGGGGCGGCAGGCGGTGCAGGACGGTGGTCATCGGTACGACGAGAATGCCCTGTTCGATGCGTGGCAACTGGAACAGGGTTTTCAGGCGCTGGGAAATGATGTCCTGATGCGGCGAGAAGCGATCGTAGGGCAGGGTTTCCCAGTCGGGGAAGCTGATGACCGGCAACTGCGGGGCAAAGAAGCGCAGTTCCTGCTCGAGGCTGTCGGCCGAGGCGCTGTCAGGGGTGATGACCAGGCTCAGGCCCGAGTGTTGCTCGGCCCCTTCGGCGATCGCCAGCGCCCTGGCCGCGCCCTGTAGGCCCGTCCAGTACAGGCGGTTGCCGGTGGTGGCCGTCAGAGGAGGAGATAGCAGCGGCTGTGATGCGGGCATGCGATGACTCTTGGGTTGGTTCGGGTTGCGCTGGCCAGCGGCCGGCTGACGAAGGCAGGCAGTTTACCGCGCTCATCACGTTTGTGCCCGTACCGGCTGGTTTTTTGCGAATCATTGCCTATAGCGGTCACTGAACGCATAATATGCGCCCTTTAGTTACCAAGACTTGGAAGGTATAGCCGTGACTCAAGCGCAATTTGAGCAGTGTCTGGAAAACTGGACGGACCGTGAAGCAACCGCTGAGGCAATGATTCCTCTGATCGGCCGCCTGTACCGTGAACATAACGTGGTGACGTCCATTTATGGGCGTGGCCTGGTCAACCGCTCGGTCATCAGCCTGCTGAAATCGCACCGTTTTGCGCGTCAGATCGACGATACCGAACTGTCCGTTCACGACACCTTCCCGGTTCTCACCGCGCTGCTGGATATGAACCTGGGTCCGGCTTCCATCGATCTGGCCCGTCTGGTCAACAAGTTCCGCGCCAGCGGCAGCGACGATCTGGATGCCTTCCTGCGTGATGAGCTGGCCAGCGTTATCGGCAAGGCTGGCGAGCGTCGCCACGGTCGTGACGTTGTGCTGTACGGCTTTGGTCGTATCGGTCGCCTGCTGGCTCGCATCATGATCGAGAAGTCCGGTGCCGGTGACGGCCTGCGTCTGCGTGCCATCGTTGTGCGCAAGGGTGCTGCCAACGACCTGGCCAAGCGCGCCAGCCTGCTGCGTCGCGATTCGGTTCATGGTTCCTTCCAGGGCACCATCACCATCGATGAAGAAAACAACACCATCACTGCCAATGGCAACCTGATCCAGGTTATCTACGCCAGTGACCCGACCAGCATCGACTACACCTCCTACGGTATTGAAGACGCGATCATTGTCGACAACACCGGTGTATGGCGTGACGAGGCCGGCCTGTCCCAGCACCTGGAGTGCAAGGGTGCCAGCCAGGTCGTGCTGACCGCCCCGGGCAAGGGTGATCTGAAAAACGTGGTTCACGGTATCAACCACGCGGTCATCACGCCGGAAGACAAGATCATCTCCGCTGCGTCCTGTACTACCAACGCCATCGTGCCGGTGCTCAAGGCGATCAACGACAAGTTTGGTATCGTTAACGGCCACGTTGAGACTGTTCACTCGTACACCAACGACCAGAACCTGATCGACAACTTCCACAAGGGCAACCGTCGTGGTCGCAGCGCCGCTCTGAACATGGTTATCACCGAGACCGGTGCTGCCAAAGCGGTTGCCAAGGCGCTGCCGGAGCTTGCTGGCAAGCTGAGCGGTAACGCCATTCGTGTTCCGACGCCGAACGTTTCCATGGCGATTCTGAACCTGAACCTGGAGAAGTCGACCGACCGCGACGAGGTCAACGACTACCTGCGTCACATGGCGCTGCACTCTGAGCTGCACAAGCAGATCGACTTCACCAACTCCCAGGAAGTGGTTTCCACTGACTTTGTTGGTTCCCGTCACGCGGGTGTGGTCGACGCTGAAGCGACCATCTGCAATGACAATCGCGTCATCCTGTACGTGTGGTACGACAACGAGTTTGGCTACAGCTGCCAGGTTGTCCGCATTCTGGAAGACATGGCTTGCGTCAATCCGCCGGCATTCCCGGGCTGATTCGCAGGCTGCAACAAAAAAGGCGCTTAGGCGCCTTTTTTGTTGCCTGCTTTGCGGGCTATTTGAGCAGCGCGCTGCGCAGGCTGTCGGATAGTCCGTCCTCGTCGAGCCAGATGCCAAGGTACAGGGTGGCAAGCTCCGGTGTGTCGCTGCGAAAGGCCAGAGTGTCGTTGTAGTGCAGCTCAAGGCTGCCGTCGGGTCGGCGATCCAGGCTGTAGGTGTCTCCGGCGCTGACGTCGCGGAACGCCTGGTGCAGGGCAGTAAGCTCATCTTGCCACTGCTGCAGCTGTTCGCTGCCATGCTGACGCTCAAGGGTTGTTAGTGCAGCCTTGGCCAGGTCGTCCCGGTCGATGTTGCGGTGGTAGCGCAGGGTCAGGCGCAGCGGTGTGTCGCTGTCCAGGGCCTGTTCAAGCGATGTGTCGGGGGCGCTGTAGAGCTCGGCGGTATAGACGTCGAGCAGCAAGTAGCGGAACAGATGCTGGTTACGCAGCTCAAGGGCGGCGTCGGCGGTGCTGGCGCAGCTCATGGTCAGCATCAGGGCAAGGGTCAGGGGGCGCAAGGGTAATGGCATGGCTTGACTCGGCTATGATGGTGATACCTGTTCAGTCTAGCCTGCTGTGTTGTCGCCGCCCTGGGCATACAGTGTTTCCGGGTGTTTCGAGATTGGCGGCAGGGGCAGGGCGCATCCATAGATTTCATCAATGCAAGCCATATAAAAAGGGAAAAACCCAAGTGGCTCAGTAGCATTGAAAAGTCATGCTCTTTATACTTAGAGGGATTTTTTATTGGGGTTTGTGGTCGCCTTGCCCTGTTCGTTTGCACCTGCTGTCAATCGGTTTTCGGCGCATGCATCTGTTCGCGTAAGCGGCCCGCCCTGAAAGATTCCACCAAGTGATTAGGCTAATCGTATGATAAAAATCAAACGGGGCTTGGATCTGCCGATCACCGGTTCTCCTGAGCAGCGTATCGAGGACGCACGTCCGGTACGCAGCGTCGCTGTTGTTGGCTTCGACTACCACGGTATGAAGCCGACCATGGAGGTGCGCGAAGGGGATCGGGTCAAGCTGGGGCAGATTCTGTTCAGCGACAAGAAAACACCCGGTGTCGTGTTTACCGCGCCTGCGGCTGGCACCATCAGTGCCATCAATCGCGGTGAGAAGCGTGTACTGCAGTCGGTTGTCATCGATATCGATGGTGATGATGCGGTCAGCTTTGATGCCCACAGCGCTGCTGCCCTTGAGCAACTGACTGATCAGCAGGTACGTGACCAGCTGATTGCGTCCGGTCTCTGGACCGCACTGCGCACCCGCCCGTTCAGCAAGACGCCCGCCGTTGATGCCAAGCCCAGTTCGATTTTTGTCACTGCCATGGATTCCAATCCGCTGGCGGCTGATCCGGCTGTGATCATCAAGCAGCATGCGGCTGAATTCGAGAACGGTCTGAAAGTCCTGGCCCGCATGGCCAAGGTCTGGCTGTGCAAGGCCGATGGCGTCAACCTGCCGGGCGAGAACGTCAGTGGCGTCAGCACTGAAAGCTTTGCCGGTCCGCACCCGGCTGGCCTGGCCGGCACGCATATCCACCACCTGGATCCGGTTGGCGAGACCAAGAGCGTCTGGCAGATCAACTATCAGGACGTGATTGCGTTCGGCGTGCTGTTCACCGAAGGTCGCATCTGGACTGATCGCTACGTTGCTCTGGCTGGCCCGCAGGTCGAAAAGCCCCGCCTGCTGAAAACCCGCCTGGGTGCCCAGCTGGACGAGCTGACCGCTGGTGAGCTGAAAAGCGGTGAGAATCGCCTGATCACCGGTTCCGTGTTCGGTGGCCGTCTGGCGCGTGGTCCGGTTGCATTCCTGGGTCGCTTCCACTCCCAGGTGTCGGTGCTCAAAGAAGGCACCGAACGTCAGATGCTGCACTACCTGCGTGCTGGCGTTAAGAAGCACTCGGTACTGAATATCTTCATTTCCAAGCTGAATCCTTCCCGTCTGTTCGACTTTGACACCAGCACCAACGGCAGTCCGCGTGCCATGGTTCCGGTGGGCAACTACGAGATGATCATGCCGCTGGACATCCTGCCGACTCAACTGCTGCGTTATCTGGTTGTCGGCGATACCGACATGGCGCAGAAGCTGGGTGCCCTGGAGCTGGATGAAGAAGACCTGGCGCTGTGCAGCTACGTCTGTGCTGGCAAGTACGAGTACGGCCCGATTCTGCGGGATAACCTGACTCGCATCGAGAAGGAGGGCTGACATGGGCCTGCGTTCATTCCTCGACAAGATCGAGCACAACTTCGAAAAGGGCGGCAAGCACGAAAAGTGGTATGCCCTGTACGAAGCCATTGATACCTTCTTCTACCGCCCGGGCAGCGTCACCAA
>CEVI01017119.1_pt1 | contig 78084 bp, 87 predicted proteins | sample 531471 | NCBI WGS metagenome assembly CEVI01 (sample SAMEA2623513, study PRJEB7988) | marine metagenome | isolation source: saline water (ENVO:00002010), including
CTTCTGGAGGAAGTTTGTAGGGGGCTAGTGCACTGTCCCGTGCGCCACAACGTTCGAAGCTTAGAGCGTAAGCGCACTAGAAGAGAGGAAATCAGACTGGCAGCTGCCGCCTGATTGGCCTACTCGAAATCTGTTTTCAGATGCCAATTGAAAGTTATTAACTTACTGTTGGTAGTTCACGATATCTACCATCATAGATCGAAACAATAAAATCATCTTGACCGCGTGGCGTTTCATCATTTGCTATTTGTACTGAGACTTCATGACCCTCACAGGTACGCTTGGTTATAGATATGCTATCGTCAGTTAGTCCGTACTCGCCTTCTTTCGGTATGTGTTCTATTTTACTCTTTTTGAGTGCTGCTGATAATCTATTCAAATTACTCATGTTGTTTTCCTTCATTGAGTCCTCTGCTCGACATTGAGCATTATTAATTAATACCGAGCAACGGTAATTCGTTATTGTTGAAAAAATTGTCGAATTACATTGCTCATAGACATAGGGGGATTGAACCAATGTAGTATAGATTGGTGCTCTATTTGTTGATAATATCTCGTTGAGTATTATTAAACGTATAGTGAACAATGCAAACAAAGCACATTCCCGAAGCACTTATTAGTTGCTTTGAAGATTTGAGCATAGTGTCTAAGCGCTACCGTAATGCGTTTAAAGCTGATGATGTAGATGACAACCTCATAGATGAACTTCAAGGTGACCTTAAGTCATTCTATAAACGCCTCGTGGTTGAAGTGATATTACCATCAGCCGCACTTCAAATGATTACACCTGACACACTTACTCCATCTATCGCTTCATCAAACAGCATTAATGTTGATGATGAGTTAATGGAATCAGTGCTAGATGATCTTACAACCATCACAATTAATACGATTCTAGAGAATGCTGAGCAAAGCGCGTAATCCGTCGTCGATATCGCTCACATTTGTACTATCAGTTCCCATACTGATATACAATATTTTGCTCATTGCTGCTTTAGACGAATCACTATTAATCCAAAGCGCTTTAGCAATCAAGAGTTTTGCCCTCCTTACCGGAACGGCAGTCGTAAGCTTAATGAGTCGGCTTGATCGGGTCAGAGTTTACTTGGGTATTGGTGGCTTAGCTGCACTAGCAGCGGAAACCATAGGCCTTTATCACCAGACACCCACTTACCTCGTACGAGAACTCCTATACATTGGGTGTATAGTGAGCATCTTCATCGGACTTTCTTCATGGATAGAGATTAGCAATAGCTATGCTGAACGACTCTCGGAAGAACGAGACCACCTGGAGATCCTTTCCAGTTCCGATTCATTAACTGAACTTAAGAACAGAAGGGCTTTTGAATCAGCGCTTAGCAGCTTAAGCCATGAGTCATGGATGATACTTTTAACAGACATTGATGACTTTAAGCGGATTAATGATAATCATGGGCACTCAGCAGGTGATGTTTACTTGACGCAATTTGCACAGGTGCTACTTGCGTCAACCCGACACCACGATGAAGTTTATCGCATAGGAGGTGAAGAATTCGCTGTCATCATCAAAGGAAGCTTTCTTCATGCCGAGACTGTGTCTAAGCGTATTTTAAGTGCTGTGAAAAAGTTGTCCGTACAAAGCGGTGAAAACACTATTTCCGCGACGTGTTCCATTGGTGGTGCGACATTAATGCACCAATATCCCAAAGAGTCCATCGAGCACGCTGATAAAATGCTCTATAGCGTAAAAGGTAATGGGAAAGACAACTATTTGATTTATGCTGTTCAATAATGCAATGTGTCCCTTTATTTTGGAGGCAATTAATGTTTGATGCGAACATGCGTGGGCTTGAAAAAGGCATATGGTTCTTTAGTCACGTTTACGGACTTGAAAAAGACTCACCATTATATGGGACGGGCGTCAATAAGGACGATATAGTCATTAGCAGAATGCTGGATGACAATGATGAGATGCCCCGCGTGTCTTTTCGTACTCCTTCAGGAAATGTTGTCATCCAGCATGATGATGAAATGCTTCACACCCATGCCTGCTTTGAGGGGTATTTGGATCTAACTGGTTTCATCAATAATACGTCTAAGAGCAAGGCGGAACAGATATTACACGCACTTACCGATAACGAAAAAAGCGAGCTAGGCATTAATTGACCAAGTTCTTATCGTATTTTGTGTATGGCAACTGAGTTAACCTTATTTCTTTTTAAGAAATAGGGCTAGTTATGCTTGAGTTAGTTGTTGATCACCTTTTGGATATTGTCACTTGGGTGGTGATATTAGGTGGCGTAGGGTTTGTCATTGCAACCCTAGTTGGCTCTTCTCGAAAGTCGAAAGACAAAGAGCAGGTTGAGATCACAGATTTGAGTCGTGACCTTGAAGAAGACCAGTTTGAGTTCCTTCAGACTATGGGGCAAATTGGTGAGAGTGCGTCTTTCAAATACAAAGTCAAAAAGACAGGTGGTCATCTGTTTGTATTGGACTTTATTGGAAGTGTAGATGCATCAGAAGTCGATCTACTTAGAAATGAAATCACATCACTACTGTCAGTTATCAATAAAGAGCAGGACGAAATCCTGATCCGCTTGAATTCTGGTGGGGGTGTGGTTAATGGTTATGGACTAGTAGCATCGCAGATAGACCGCATTAGGAAGCATGGTGTTAAAGTTACTGCTGCTGTTGATGAGGTGGCTGCTAGTGGCGGCTATATGGCCGCATGTGTGGCTGATCGCATCATAGCAGCTCCTTTTGCGTATATCGGCTCTATCGGCGTTGTGTCTGCTTTCCCTAATTTTTCTAACCTATTGGATCGCTTTGGAATCCAATACAAAGAGTATACCGCTGGCGAAAGCAAGCGCTTGATTTCACAGTACCGTGAAATAAGCAAAAAAGATGAAGATGAATATAAAAAGGAACTGGAAGAGACCCATGAGTCGTTTATCAACCATGTTTCCACATATCGTAATTTCGAAACCAGGCCGGAAGGCGTATTTACCGGAAAGCATTGGCTGGCAAGTGAAGCGCTAGATCTTGGTCTTGTTGATGAAATCATGACGAGTGATGAGTACATTGAGTCGTTTCACAACAACGCTGATAAAGGGGCGGTCTTTAAGGTTTCAACCAAGGTGCCAAGAGATCCATCGCGTTATTTTGATAAATTTTTCAAAGTGGCAATCAATAATATATCGTCACTGATCAAAAGCCGCTTACGCTTTTAAATGAAGTAGGTGTGCCAGTAAATTACAGGTACACCTTTTTTTAAAACCTCCACCACCTCTACTTCGTGCTGCTTCGCAGTCGCCGCACAATTGCATACACAAAAGCACCTAAAATTACTTCAAAAAATAGTTTTTCTTTATACTACTTTCGTTTTGTTTATGACAAGTGGTGCGTCATCATGCTAGTAAATCAATCCGTCGAAGAAATTATCTTAAGCACAGTTCGTGAAACTATGTCGCATCAAGCGAATGTCCTGAATGAGCTGGCTAATCAAGTATGCATCGGTAACTACACGAAGACAGTTGAACTAATAGTCGATGCGGTTGATAAACGCAAAGGCAAAGTTGTCGTTTCCGGCATGGGAAAAAGCGGAATTGTTGGTCAGAAAATTGCCGCATCTCTAGCATCTAATACTGTGCCTGCAATCTTTGTACATCCTGGTGAGGCCTATCACGGCGACTTAGGCATGTTACAGGAAGATGATGTTGTGATCCTGATTTCGAACTCAGGTGAAACGGATGAAATTTTAAAGCTTGTCGCTGCTATCAAACATAATTTTAATAACCCCATCGTAGCGATCACTTGCAAGCCAACTTCAACACTCTCGCTAAGTGCAGAAGCTATACTACTACTTCATGTGGATAGAGAGTCATGCCCGAATAATCTTGCCCCAACAGCAAGTACCACGGCCACAATATGCGTTGGTGATGCGTTAGTATGCGCGTTAATTAAAGTGCGGGGAACAACGCCACATCACTTTGCTAAAAACCATCCTGGCGGTAGCTTAGGGAGACGTCTTTTAATTAAACTAAAAGATGAAATGGTCACAACTAACCTACCAATCGTCAATGTAAACGACGACATAAAGAAAACCTTTAGTGTGCATTCACAAAGTGACGTTCACGGGTTTTCGATAGTGATGGATGGCGATGAGCTGGTGGGGTGCTTCACTGATGGTGATATGCGTAGGGCATTTGATAAGGGAATGTCGATAAGCACAAAGCTATCAGAAGTAATGACGCATGGGTGCCATACTGTTGATGTGGATGCATCATTGACCGAGGCCGATGAGATAATGGCACTTCACAACATCAACCATCTTGTTGTAACACAGTACGACAACGTTGTAGTTGGGATCTATGTCAGAAATCGTTAGGTTCAAAACGCAGTCAAGAACCGCGTCGCAGATCTTACAGGATGTAGTATTTGTAACGATTGGAAGAGAGCTAAAGGTGCGCTTTGGCTCTTCGTTTAGCTCTATCATCTGGCTGTTGATGGAGCCTGTTTCTTATGTGCTTACATTCTGGGCACTTTTTTCTTTAACTGGGCGAACATCTATCTCAGGCGTATCAATTCCTGAGTTCATCCTAACAGGCGCACTACCATTCATGTACTTGCGTCTTAGTATCACAAAGTGCATGGAAGCGGTACGCTCCAACAAAGCCTTGCTAAGCTACAAAGGCGTAACTCCATTCACCTGCTTTTTATCACGGTTTCTAACTGAAACCTTTATAGCCATTTTTGCCACAATAGTGCTGATTTTGGCAGTCTATGTCTGCCTTGGGGAACTATCGCTTCAATTTAGCGCACAATCATTCCTTACTGTAGCAGGGTATATCGTCTTCGTGGGATTGATGTCTCTGCTGATGATGTGTCTGAGCCATTTATACCACCCAGTCACTCGGATCGTGCCTCCACTAAATCGCGTCCTATTTTTCATGTCTGGTGTGTTTTACACGTCAGCAATGTTGCCGGATAAGGCTGATGCTATCTTGCAATACAACCCTATTTTCGTCTGGATTGAAAAACTAAGGGATTCAACCATCCGTGGATTTGAAAGTGACATCAATGTTACCTACTTACCATATTTAATAATGCTTTCAGTAACGGCAATCGTATTTATTTTTAAACGTGAACATAATAGGAAACTCCTTGATGCTACAGTTTAATGGGGTTTCTAAATTTTACGGCACACGAAGGACACCTAAGCATATTTTGAAAGATGTATCGGTCAACCTCGATCTTTCAAAAAACACCGCACTACTCGCAAAGAATGGTGCTGGCAAATCTACCATTTTGCGTATGATTGGTGAGTGTGAATCGATATCGAAAGGTTCGATATCTAATCCTTATAATACCTCATGGCCGTTAGCACTTCAGGGAGGTATTCAAAACTCTCTTACAGGAAAAGAGAATGCTGTAGCCATAGCGACAATGTACGGGATTATTAATAAACCTGGCTATATTCAAGCAGTAAAAGAATTCAGTGAATTACGTGACGACTTCGATAGACCCGTAAAAACCTATTCACATGGAATGCGCTCACGCCTCGCCTTTTCACTGAGCATCCATGTTGACTTCGATGTTTACCTTGTTGATGAAATCATCAGTGTAGGCGATGAGAAGTTTCGCATAAAAGCCAACCAGGTCATTACGAGCATGTTGGGCGAGCGTGCATTTCTAATTGTTTCCCACAATATGCAGCTGCTGCGCAAGCATTGCGAACAAGCCATCGTGCTAAACAACCACAAATTAACCGTTTATGACTCAATAGAAGAGGGTATTGCTTCCTATGAAAGCATTTCTTAAAAAATATGCACTACCACTAAGCGCCTTAATACTGGGAAGCGTGCACATCGCTCTACAGGAAGGTGAGTATGTAACGACCTCCGTGGTGAAGCTTGATTCATTAGAAGAGCAGCAATTGCTACAGTCGCCACTTTTGCCTGCGCAACAGGACGAGAATGCACTGGTTGAAGAAATTGTATCTTCTAAAGCTTTTCTTGTGACGCTTGATAATCAGCATAACGTAGGCGAGCACCTGAATACTGTGTCTGCCCCCTTCAAAAACTATCGAACGTATTCAAATAATGACGAACTTTTTGAAGTAATGAGTTCTTACGTGATCGCGACGTACAACGAAGAGAAAGGGATCACGACAATTGAAACCAGCGCGTATGAACCCGAATTCAGTGCCACAATGAATGAACGCGTGATTACACTGCTTAAAGATTCGATCCAGCAACAGAATATGAAAAAAACCGAGTCGCAACTTGAGCCGACCCGTCAGCAGATCGCTAAGCAGACAAAAGAAGTTGAGTACGCACAAGCGAAGCTAGAAGGGTTTGAAAAAGCGCATGAGCTAAGTAACCCAGAACCAATTCTTGAAGGCCATGTCATTTCATTGGCTGAGGTGCAGAAACAAATTCACAGTCAGGAAGTAGAGATTGAGCGATTACTGACATACCTCCATCCAGCCGAACATGAAGTAGTATTAGCGAAACAACAACTGGCCGCGCTCAAGCAGTCAGCACATAAGATTGGCTCTGCTGCCCTAAACGATGATCGTGTAAAGAAACTCATGATGACACACGAAAATCTGATGATCGACTACAACACGGCAAGGGAGGGGCTAACCCAACTTAAAATCAAACTTCAAACACTGGAGCAGGATTTAATTCGCAAACACAAACACATCACCGTTATAAACAAGCCAGTGCTCGCTTCTCAAACTGAGAAACCAGACAGGCTCCGAGCGTTCATTATTCTGCTAATCGTCTGTGCATTTATCTATGCACTCGAATCAGTCATCACCAGAAGGAAGGCATAACGGTCATGAGAAGATTTGTCGCTACGGCCATTACGTTATTTGCTGCTTCACTACCACTTCAGGCTACGGAGTATTTCGGCTCGGAATTGTTTACAAGTGGGTTTTCTGATTCTAATACTATGCAGTTTGAGCCAAGTTATGTGGTTTCGATTGGAGATAGCATAAACATATCTCTGTATGGCGCTGTAAACGCCACAGAGAAACTATTTGTCGATCCTAATGGCAATATCAGCTCCCAGCACTTTCCGCCTATTCAAGTGGCTGGTGTTGCCTATCAAGACTTGAATGACACCATACAGAAAGCCCTGTCTCAGCGTTACAAAAACACTGTGCATATGTACTCGTATCTGGATGCAACGACTCCGGTACGCGTAACCGTTTCGGGTGCTGTTATGCAGCCAGGTACGTATAGCGGGGTGAACTCAGACAACCCTCTGGTATTTCTGACACAAGCTGGTGGAGTAAACCAACAGCGAGGCACTATCAGGGAAATCAATCATATCCGGCATGGCAAGGTGATTGAAACCTACAACCTTCACCACTACATGCACACAGGCCGTATTCAAAGAGTACAGTTCCATCAGGGGGATGTGCTGCACGTAGCGAACAAGCAAGGATACATCTCTATTTCTGGTGATGCGTCATTTACCGGACAACTTGATATCAGCAATGATTTCACAGGTGAAAAGCTTCAGCAGCTAATTTCATTAAATGCCGGAGTCACACACTTCAGGGTTCAGCGACTCAATGCTGATGAAAAGATAACACACTACCTTCCCATCGACGAACTAAAGCAGTACACCATTCAATCCGGTGACAACATCGAGTTAATCACTGATGTTAAAGTCACAGATGTTTCAGTAAGGGTACTAGGTGAGCACGATTCAGGCTTCGAGCACACGTTCAAGCATGGCGCAACGCTAGAAGAGTTGGTAAGTAATATCGAAAAGTCATCACTATCCAGCGAAGATATTCAGCTTTTCCGTCGCTCAGTTAAGGCAAAGCAAAAAGAACGCCTTAACACCCAATTGGATCAGCTTCAGCGCACCGCCCTGACGACGCCTTCGGACACTGAATCAACAGCTTTACTTCGTAAAACTGAAGCTATGATGATGCAGCAATGGATAGATGCCGCCAGAAAAGCCGAGCCAAAAGGGCAGGTAATTATCCCTCGGGGTACGGATATCAGCAACATAATTCTGGAAGATGGTGATGTGGTCGTGATCCCAGGCAAAGATGGCATTGTTCAGGTTAACGGTGATGTGGTATTCCCTAATGCCTTTGCATTTGATGACAAGACTCGTGTCTCAGATTACATCGAAATGACAGGCGGACTTACCAATGAAGATGCACGGATCATGGTGCTGTCTCGTTCGGGAGAAGCACACTTTGCAAAGATGAATACAACCATCAAGAGAGGTGATGAAATCTTTGTATTGCCTGAGGTTGACGAAAAAGAGTTTCAGTTTGCAAAAGACATGACACAAATCCTCTACCAAGTCGCAGCGTCAGCAGCAATTATTCTTGGAGTTTAAATTATGAGCAAAACTACGCAAGATAAAAAGACATTTCGCGTCATGCAGTTTGTCACGGCAGCTTACTGTTTATTATTTAGTATGTATTACATTTACATAGGCAAGCTTGAAACTACGGATTTGAATTGGCTACCGACTGGAACAATAGGGTATACCGACACAGCGTTCGGCTATAATCAAGCACTTCATATGCTATTTCTTTCCATCGTAGCAATCACCCTATCTTTTGGCTTAATCAAGGATAAACTATTGTTTTTAATCGGAGCGGTATCTATAGGGATGATGCTAACCTTAGGGGGCGCTCCGAGCCATGTAGCTAAAAACATGACGCGAATGGTAGGACTTGAAATGGGCGTTGCTAAAGTAGAATGTTGGCTACCAGAGTCTTACGAGTGCAACGTTTATTCAAAAGGGAAGGAGCCTAATGACAAGTACCCGAGAATCTGGACTGAGTCAGGTGTCTCACAATGGGCGAAAGATGAACTCGCAAAAACTTCCTTAACGGATTAACCACATATAGAAACTAGTTAAATGAGAATTTGATTAGTAGAGGACTTAAAATGAGCAAACAAAATAACCTAATGGACTTCGCCATCGACAATGAAACTCAAAGTATCAAAGAACTGTGGGAGTCGCTAGCTAAGATGGGGAATCACGTCGTAAACGACAACATTAAATCAGATGGTGATTACCCATTATCTGTTCGGAAAATGCAGTTGGCTAGTTTGAAAACGCTAGTCTCGACACTAGAAATGTCGCATACCGCAATCGAACAATCCGAATAATATTAAGCTCCCTTAAGGGAGCTTTTTCTACATCAGGCCTTGCTACTTAATACCAAATGAGCCTTCCGGCCAAAGGTGCCGTCACTTTAATTGCAGTTTTGAAACGTTGCTCAGCCCAAGCTATAACTTCAACTGGTATATTGTGCTTAGTAAACGCACTCTTCAATACACCTATCGAGTGGCATGTACAAAGATCATCCCATACACCATCGTCCACTTCATTTATTTGAAGTCTGAAAAATGTCACATTAAGATCATTACCAAGATAACGGCCATCTGACTCGTTATAGAAAACAAACTCGATACCGTATGTCGTACCCTCAAACGCCATCGTGTCCATGTAATACTCACTGGTTTCAAAACCCAGATTATCAGCGTCGTAGACAGTAAAGCCATGTGGTTTAAGTAAGTCATAAAGCGATTGAGCCAGTGTGTGGCGATCCCAAATGGAAATGGGGGTTTTGAGCGCGTCTTGACATGCATTTTGGACTACCGAACTTGGCTCCCCATTGAAGTCATTTAAAACTTCAAACACAAAAGAAGTGTAGTCTTCGATATAAAAATCAGTTTCAGACTCCGCCGTTTCATGAATATCAACAACCGAAGGCGCTGTGGGAGATACAATCTCTCTGCTTTCAGGACGTTTGGCAAAGTCCAATAGCATTTTCGGCTCAATGACGTTACCCCCTTCCGCTAGTTCATTTATGCGCAGAACGAAGTCGTGATCGGTTATACAGAATGCAGGAGACGCTTTAACTACGCTAACTGCATGATTATAGCTCAGTAGACCCATGCTGTACGCAGTGTATTGCTGAGCCTGACTATGCTGAATTGATAGGGTTTGTTTGATGAATGTTGTCAGAGCAAACAGATCGGCAGTATCTTTGATAATAATCATCAAATATCTCCAGTGTTGTACTATGGTGCGCTTGTTAACAGACAACACGTTGGTTGATGATGTATTGTCAGATTGATAAAGACCTTCAAGTGGCGCTCACTTACCTGGTCAGGGCACCACCCACTATAAGAATTGCTGATGCCACGTCAAGGTTAAAATTGAAAACAGTTATCGTCCTGGAATCCTATGTTCTAATACACAATTCTGTGTAAATTAAACGAGGACATAAATATGACTACTATCAACAAAGCTTTTACCAAAATGGTCGATGGCAAACTTCCTGGTTCCATCTCACTTTTTGCAATGAACTTTGGAAAGGCGATAACACAAACTGAGGCAGTCGAGACCATTCAAGACTCCCTATTTCGTGACATTGGGGCATCTGGCAATTTTCGCGTCGCTCCGGTAAACAAAGAGCTTATGACGCTGAGTTTCATCGAAGGGTGCGAAACTGCTGAGTTTCAGCCAATTGTGAAGAACACAATTGTCATCGCTTTTGCCACTCGTGACGAGGTGGGTGAGGGTTTTGACTATGAATATAAAGCACTTTCAACGGAGCTTTCTAAATTCGCAGAAAACAATAATGTACATGTTCAGCAACTTGACGTGAACAACTATTATTAACCTCTAAAGCCCCAATCTGGGGCTTTTTTACTAGCAGGTTCTTTATCGTATTTTGGAAATCCATTGTTATGTAAACTGATCAGATTACATATAACAATGAACTGGAACGCATGAAGATACTGTACTTTCTAGAACCGTTGCTGGAGCAACAAAATCCATCATTTCGAGTCGGGGCACTGAAAAATACCATTCTGAAACAAGCTGTACAGCTGATCAAAAGCGGCCACGAGATTTCAGTATTTACCTCTGACTACAATTACGAGCAGTGTCTTTCACAAGGTGTAAATTTTGAAGGTATCGATATCTTCACTACATCACTTAAAGATGCGCATCATTACTTCGTAAATTCTCACGAATCGGCACACATAAACTATCGGGAAAGTGACGACACCAAACTCAAAGAATACCAGGCATTCTACCAATCTGTGCTTGGAGACTATAAGCCTGATCTAATTGTGTCATGGGAGTCACCCAACAATGTTCTGAAAGCGTTGTACTCTGACGTGCCTGCTCTACATATGATGCCTGGGTTTTTCTCACGCGTACCTTTTCCAGAGCTGACGTTCATCGACCCGTGTGGTTTCTTTAATCGGTCTGCGCTAAAAATGCTTTGCGACGACATTATCGGATATGATGCACCACTGGAAGAACTCGACCTTGTAGATACAATCCGTTCAACATACTTCGATGGCTATCTCAAACAATACTCACCGTTTACGCGTGATATGCTCGATCCTGAAGCACAGTTTGACAAACTTGTCCTTCTACCACTTCAGGTCAGTGGCTATTTCGCATTTGATTTCCACTCGAAGCAGAAGAGTCAAATGGATTTACTGACCTATGTGATGAACAAGGTGCCAAAGAACGTCGGTGTGGTAGTAACCCAATACGTCACGCAAAACACCGCTGATACGCCTGTTAATGAAAAGACACTTTCATTCCTACGGGAGCAGTACCCAAACCTAATTTATAAAGACGCGTTTGATAAACTCGATGGAGTTTCACAATACTTATTGACGTGTGTTGACGGTGTTATCTCATCGTCATCCAGCATCGCTTTCCAGGCGGCATTCATGAATCTACCCGTGTTCATGGAAGGGGATAGTCATATATCACTGATCGCAAAACGTCTCGATGATTGTGCATTTGATGCAGATGACTTTGCCAAAAAGGACGTCAGGAACGCATTGGCATTTATGTTAACGCGCCTGATGCCGTTAACGGTGGACTATCTGTATACGTCTAACTGGTTATCGCGTTATTTCGAAAAAGTGGTGGAGCAGAAAATCGGCGCTCCACGTGACGGGGTCGAATACGACTTAGAGCAAGTCAGAGACTTCCTGTTTGAAAATCCGGTAACTAACAATATTGCAGAATACCGCAGGCAATTCGTAAATGCTGGTAAGCCACACGTTGCGATACGCAAGATCACCGAAACGGGCGATGAACGCATCAAGGATAAGGTGTTGAAGAAAGAAAAGGCATTCAAGCAACTAAGCAACCCGAATTACGATTATATCTCTTTCGATATTTTCGATACGTTGATAGTGCGTCCGTTTGCAAAGCCTGTCGATTTGTTTCGACTGCTTGATGACAAAGTGCGTGAACTTACAGGCGGACTGATTGATGACTTCCACATACAACGTACAAAAGCCGAGCATTCTCTTAAGAAGAAGCTAAGAGAGCACAATGCGGCGGCTATTGAGGACGGTGCTGCTGAAGACTCTCTCGTTTATGAGCTGACACTGGATGAGATCTATGCGGAGTTTGCGAGAAATACGCATATTGATGACGCAAATCTTATAAATCAGATTGCACAGCTAGAGTTTCAGACTGAACTTAAGCTGCTATACCCACGCCAGTCTGGCATTGAGCTATACCGAACAGCAATATCGCTTGGCAAAAAAGTTCTTATCACCTCTGACATGTATCTGTCACTGGACAACATCAAAGCGATTCTGGCTAAGAATGGGATCACTGGCTACCACAAACTATATCTGAGTTCAGATATCCGCCTTAAGAAGCATGAAGGGCATCTATACGATTACGTCATGGATGATCTGGGCACTAATGCTTCAAAGATACTGCATATTGGCGACAACGATCATGGTGACATCAGAGCTGCGCAGGACAAAGGCATTGCCACAATGCATACGCCACGCACCATAGAGCTGTTCTACAAAAATAAGCCTGCTCGAAATGTTTTCTTTAACAATCGCAATAAGGCGTCACTGTCTGAAGCAATCTGCGTAGGGTTAGCAGCAAACAGACTGTTTGATGATCCAAACGCAAAGTATTTTAGTGATACGGCTTACCATGGCAGCACATTTAATCTCGGATACTTTGGCCTTGGATGGATGTTCTTTGCGTATTGCAAATGGATCTTGGAAACCGCCATTGAAGATGGGATCACAGACTTATATTTCCTCGCTCGTGATGGTGAAATAATTCAAAAGGTCTATGACAGGATAGCGCCGTATTACAAAAATGCACCACGCAGTCATTATTTACTGGCCTCACGACGAAGTGCACGTGTTGCTTCAATCACCACAAAGAACGACTTGTCAGTTATTGCACGAAGCGCATTTTACAGTGGCACGCTTGAAACGTACTTCCAAGCCAAATTAGGCTTCGACGCAACGACTATTTCTACGGAGATGCTGGTGGAGCATGGATTCGCTCAAAATGGTCTAAAAACCGTTATCAATACAAATGAATTACGGGATAACCTCTATAATCTCACAATGGCACTATCAGAACTGATAATAGCTAGCGCGAAAATTGAAGGGTCTTTACTTAAACAGTATTTCACAGACAACGGTCTGGGTGATATGAGCAGAAACGTTGCAGTTGTTGATATCGGCTACGCGGGAACCATGCAAGATTCAATGTTAAAAATGTTAAACCGTGAGGTGGGCGGTTACTACATGATGACATTTGAAAGTGCGTTAAAACTAAGAAAGAAGAAGCAAATAGTTAAAGCGTTTGCAGGTGACTTTGTAAATCCTGAGCACAGTAATCACCCTATCTGCAAACTTGGCTTAGCGTTTGAAGTGGTATTCTCAAACACTTCAGGCTCCTTTATTAAAATGATTAAGAATGGCGATACATATACGCCAGTATTTGAGTCGACAGAAGGTGAAGAAGTCAAAAAACTATTTATACCGAAGATGCAACAAGGTGTGATTACCTTTGCGAAGGATATCATGAGCAAATTCGGTGCTGATATTTCAGATATCTATTTTGACAACCAATCTTGCTTTGCAATGTGGCAGAACACACTAGAACAGCCTTCTGGACGAGATACTGAGCTATTCGAAGGAGTTACATTTGATGACAACTTTGCTGGAGCAGGGTGGCGATATATGGTGCCGCCACGTGAGATTGGCCCATTTAATGATGCACTGAAAAAGAGAACAGTCTGGCCTATGGGAAGTGAAATATTTTTCAACATTCCTTATGTCAGGGAGCAACATAAGGGCAAGGTAGGTAAAAATGGCTCAAAAGTTGAACATACACGCTTTTTACCTGTAACAAAAAACCCTGGCCGTGTTGCATCTAAAATATTTAGTGTGATAATTCGCAATGAAAAAAAGTTAAACAAGTTTCACAGAGATCCTGTCGCATTTTTTGCAGATAGTAAAAATAAGGGCTTTCGACTCTTTGGGAAGTTATATTGCAAAACCTGTTTAGCTAGTTAAACAGGTCTGCTTTACTTCCTTCCTGCTCAGCAAGCAGTTGTTCAATTTTTTGCTGAGCAGATTGTTCTGCATATTCTCGGAAAAAAGGCATTTCTGCCTCAATAACGTCCGCGAATTGCTTATGCGCGTTATATTTTTGCGCCATGGAATATGAATCCCATACAGGAACAAACATAGCGATAAACAAAATCAGGTAGATAAACGGGTCGTTATCCATTATTTTGACATTTGCAGCTACCCCTAAAAGAACCAGCATATAAAATGCACTTTTCATGGGTGAAAAGATATGAGTCTCTGCTCGCATGTTTTTTGCGATTTCACGCTGATTACTGACAACAAGTTCAATAGCAGGAAGGTCATATTGCTTCATATACTCTTTTACGAGTGCAATACCACTTTCTTGATTTTGTTTATAGACAGCATGAAATTCAGTAACAGCCTGTTCCATTGATATGTTTATCATTCATGTACCCGATTTTTGAAATTTCATTTTCAAAATTATAAGTGCGATAGTAGTTTTGAAATTAATCAACATTAAGCAGTAGAGAGATAATATGAACAACGCTAAAACAGTCGTTATCGGCGATATTCACGTAGCTAACGACAAGCCATTCACCCTTTTTGGTGGAATTAATGTCCTTGAAGACATGGACTCAACACTTCGCGCTGTTGAAAAATACAAAACAATTACTGATGAGTTAAACATCCCATTCGTATTCAAGGCATCTTTCGACAAAGCAAATCGTTCGTCAGTGCATTCATATCGAGGTGTGGGTTTAGATGCTGGACTTTGTATTTTTGAAAAAATTAAAGAAGAATTCCGTGTTCCGTTAATAACGGATGTTCACGAAGCATACCAATGCAAACCTGTCGCAGATGTCGTTGACGTCATACAACTCCCTGCTTTTTTGGCAAGACAAACTGATTTGGTGCGTGCGATGGCCGAAACGGGAGCTGTAATTAATATCAAGAAACCGCAATTTTTATCCCCATTTCAAATGTCCAATATCGTGGACAAGTTCAAAGAAATGGGGAATACAAACGTAATGATATGCGAACGCGGTTCAAACTTTGGCTATGATAATCTGGTAGTAGATCCCATGGGATTTGGCGTCATGAAGGAAATGACAGGCGGCACACCCATGATCATCGACAGTGTCCATGCATCTCAAATGCGTATGCCTGGTAGTGAATCCTCGGGTGGACGCCGTGCACTTGTCCCTGATCTCACACGTGCGTGCATGGCTATTGGAATGGCAGGATTGTTTATTGAAGGCCATGAAAACCCAGATGAAGCGAAGTGTGATGGGCCTAGTGCAATTCCTTTTAGTCACCTAAAACTGTTCTTAGAGCAAGCAAAGGCCATTGATGACGTAGTAAAGTCTATGTCTCTGGTTCGACTCCCATAAGGCTACGTACTTATGAGTAATAATATTAAGGTTTTCGTTACTGATGTCGACGGATGCTTAACTGATGGTTGTATCATTTTCACAGATCAAGGTGATGGTATCTGTCGTTTCCACGCACATGACGGGCTAGGCCTGTCGGTACTAAAAAAGATGGGTATTACATTGATAGCTATCTCTGGCCGTAAATGTAAAGCTGTTGAACACCGACTCAATCAGCTTGGCTTCCATCATATAATACTGGGTTCAACGAATAAGCAGACCGATCTTAGAAATTTGCTTAATGAACTTTCACTTTCATTTAAGGATATTGCCTATGTGGGAGATGACCTTATAGATCTTGAAGTGATGGAACTAGCAGCGAAAAGATATGCTCCGGCAAATGCCGTTGATATCGTCAAGAAAATATCCTGCTTTACATCTGCACATAAAGGCGGGGATGGTGCTGTACGCGATATTATTGAGCATATGTTAGCTAAAGATTTCAAAACATCTGTTATGTGTGAATACTTCAAAGAAGGAACTCAAAGCATTGTTCAATAATTATCGTTTTTACGGAGTTTTGTAAATCGACTATCGAGTAAACTACCTTAAAAAGCTTTTAAGGTAGTTTATGCAATACGTTGTTATTCCTGCTCGCCACGGCTCAACGAGGCTCTTAGGCAAACCCCTTCTCAATATCGGTGACAGGTACGTTCTGTTTCACGTACTAGACCAAGTTTCAAAAGTTTTCAACATAGAGCAGATCCGAGTTGCAACGGATCATGATCTCATCATTAAAGCCTGTGAGATGTATGGCGTAAAAGGGGTTATGACATCCCCTGAACATGAATCAGGGACAGATAGAATTGCTGAGGTTTGCGAGAAGGAAGGGTGGAACGACAATGACGTCGTGATAAACGTTCAAGGTGATGAGCCATTTATTCCAACCTCATTACTGAAAACACTGAGAGAAGTGGGAAATAGCGCATCTGTCAATGCACAATCTCCTTCGATGGCAACTGCTTACCACAGAGTCGATAATTACAAGGATATTTTCGACCCAAACGTTGTTAAACTGGTATTAGGCAAAGATGACAAAGCGCTTTACTTTTCCCGCGCACCAATACCTTGGCATAGAGATACATTCCACTATGACAATGAAGGTGTAAATCAGCCGTATAATGGACATGTACATAGGCACATCGGTGTATACGTCTATTCAGTAGCTAGCCTGAAAAGCTTCGGTAGTCTTACGTCAACCTTAGAGGGCATTGAAAAGCTAGAGCAGCTAAAGTTACTTGAGAACAATATTCCTATCTATTGCTTCAAAGCTGAAGAAGCCCCGATATTAGGCATTGATACTCGTGCCGATCTTGTAAACGCAAATCGCCACTGGGATGACCTTCAAAAGGAACACCAGTAACAATGAAGGTCAATCACTTTCACACGCTTTCAAAGGGCATACTAAGTAATAAGGAGCTTCCAACATTAGTTGGAATGTCGATAAAACCCTATAGCCGCTCTGCTAAGGACGTGCATTCAATCGTTTGCTGGGGTTACAAGCCCACCTCTCGTAAAGCTGAAAAACTTTCAACAAAGCGGGACTTGCAGCTTTTGCGGTTAGAAGATGGGTTTATTACCCACTTGCCTGGTTGCCCTACGAAGTTATCTGTGTGTTGTGATAGTCAAGGTATGCATTATTCTGACACTTCAGACCTACATGCGTTATGCACAAAAATACGAAGCGACCAAGAACTGAAAAGAGCGCAAGCGGCCATCGCTTTTAAAAATACTCACTTTATCAGTAAATACAATCACAACCCTGTTACTTCGTTCAACCAGTTAACGTCACACAAACGGTACATACTTATCGCTGATCAGGTATCCGATGACGAATCGGTTAAGCATTCCAGCGCTACGGTAGAAACGTATTTGCAAATGATCAAGGATGCACTTGACGAGCATCAAGAGCATGATGTTCTAATCAATATCCATCCTGACAATAAGAAAAAGACACCATTTAGCAGTTTAATCCCCAATGCGCTAAGACTCGAATTATCACGCAATGAGCGGGTGCACTTTATTACCACACCTATCAATGCAATGCATCTTGTTTGTCAATGTGACTACGTATACACAATAAGCTCTCTTATTGGGTTTGAAGCGGTATTACTTGATAAGCAGGTTAAAGTATATGGTTCACCATTTTATGCTGGATATGGTTTAACTGAAGATGTGCAAACGCCCTACAAGGTATCATTGAGCAAAGAGGCTGTCTTTTATGCGGCCTATATTGATTACTGCACTTATATCAACCCATTCTCTAAAGAACGATGTGAACTCGAAGATGTAATGGAGATGATTGCAGTAAACGTACGGTGTATGCCACTTACGCAGGTGATCATAAAGAAACCAAGCTTATGGAAACGTAACTTTCTTAAACGCTTTCTTGCCCATTATAGTTTATTGGAGCCAGCCTTTAGCTCTACTTTCTACAATGCAGAGTGGGGGTATACAAGAGACTCGGAATGCACGCTTAGCATAGAAGATGGGTTTGTTAGAAGTGTAGGGCTTGGCTCATCATTAATACTCCCTTCATCCCTTGTTGTAGATAGAGGAGGGATCTACTACGACTTTCGCTCTGATTCCGAACTTCAGAAAATATTAAACACTAGACAATTTACTCAGCGAGAATTAGAACGTTCGGAGCGTATTGTTGACTACCTTAGAGAGCACAAGATAAGCAAGTACAACTTGAGTAATGAACAGGTTCAAACACCAACAAAACCTTATGTGTTGGTGCCAGGACAAGTTGAAAGTGACAAGAGTCTCATAGCTAGTGGCTGCGGTTACAAAAATGCAGATGCTGTCAAAATTGCCAAAGAGCGCTACCCAGACCATATTGTTGTATATAGACCACACCCTGATGTGGTGTATAACGGCGTATCTCAGCAAGACGAAACTAGAGCGTCTGAATTAGCGGATATTACGACCACTCAGGGCGACATTATTCAATGGATTGAGAATGCAGCTGGCGTGGTGACAATTACTTCCAACTCTGGCTTCGAGGCGATTTTACGTGACATTCCCGTCTACTGTCTTGGCTATCCTTACTACTACGGATATGGTCTTACTCAAAGCGAGGTTAGTCTGCCAAACAGGAACCGACAGCTAGATATTTTTATGCTGGTGGCTGGGGTGCTTATTTGCTATCCCAGATACATTGACAATGGAAGCGGACTTTTTTGTCGTGTAGAAGAAATCTTAAGCACACTTCAGTCTAGCAAGCGCCCTGATAACGTCGCTTCGAGCAAACTATTACGACTTGCATACAAAACTAAATACCTCCTTGATTTATGAGACTACTATTACTACAAGGCCCATTCGGAGGGTTCTCAAAACATGCGATCAAAAAACTGTCGGCTAGTGGGAATAAAGTATTTAAAGTATCTTTTAATGGAGGCGACTATCTGAGTGGCGGGGCGTTCGGTGATAAATTCACACAACCTCCGCATAAATTCAGGCTCTACTTAAAAAACTATATCAAGCAAAACAGCATCGAGGGTGTCATTCTTTTTGGTGATTGTAGGTTTTACCATAGGATAGCGGTCAGGCTTTGCAATAAGATGTCTATTCCTATTGCTGCGCTTGAAGAAGGTTACCTCAGACCAAACTACATCACTGTCGAGTCAGATGGGCTTAATGCTAACTCAAAGGCTGACTTTCTTGAGCCTGTTGAAGAACCGAAACTGCTAACCGACTTCAATGATTCGCATAAAACAAAGAACTTGCTATTAACAAAAACACCTCATGTTATTCTTTATTATATAGCTAAATTCCTGATGCGCCCCTGGTTCATCTACTACAAACATCATCGTTCTTACAGTATTTTCAAAGAGACCTTTTATTGGGTGCGTAGCGCACGTAGACGGATGCTTACGTCATTCAGAGAGCAAAAGGACATCCGAAAAATAACGGCACAGCCATATTTTTTTGTTCCACTACAAGTTCATAATGACAGTCAGATAATTTACCATAGTGACTTTGAAAGCATCGAAGCATTCATTGATGAGGTTGTAAGTTCATTCGCACGATTTGCTCCTCCAGACACGGCGTTGGTGCTAAAACACCATCCACAAGATCTCGGGTTCAAAAAGTACAGTAAATACATTAAAGAACTTGCGACACATTATAATATTGTAAATAGAGTTGTCGTACTAAATGATTTCAGTGTACCCAATTTACTGAGATACTGTGAGGGGTGCGTGACCATCAACTCAACAGTTGGGCTTTCTGCGCTTATTCACAGCAAGCCTGTTATCGCGTTAGGCAGTTGTTTTTATGATCTGAAGGGAATCACCCATGGAGAGGGGTTAGACCGATTTTGGAGTCACCCAGAGGCTTCTAAAGAGGATTTGAAAAGAACTTTCTTTCACAACATAAGAGTTAAGACTCAGGTAAATGGCTCTTACTACGATTATTCTCAGAAAAACATTGATGCTTGTGTTCAGATGATCCTGAAGGTACTTCAGAAGAAGATAAAGAGGGTGTGTGTAGCAACCAATGACTGATGCGGCGTCTATGGATTAGCTTTTTATTTTTTCGCACAATAAAAAAGGCTGGGAAACCCCAGCCGTTCCTTTATTCTTTCGTGGATTTAGCTTCAACCTTTTCGACGGCGTCAGCTTCCTTTACTTTTTCAAGCTTAACCTCTTCCTTCTGCTCTTCAGCACGCTCCATGTATTTGATGTGAGCCACATCCTTCATACACGAAAAATACCCTTCATTAGAAGCGGTATAGTTTACAATGATAATACCGCCTGCGGAGATGAGTGCTCCGAGCAAAAAAGGTCTGATTTGTTCTTGTTTCAACATGTTGGTTTTACTCCATTGGTTTTAGTAATCATGATTAAATAGTTACTCAGATGGGAATTTGAGTTCGTCGAGTGTATAAATCTTCGCTTTCTTACCAATAACTATTCCATGATTAAGATAAGCGCACTTTCCTTTCCACACTGGAGGCCGTGCGAGTTGTGTGTGTCCAGCCACAACAACATCTACATTGTCAATTAGACCATCTCTATCCCCTTGGAGAATTGTTTGTCCCAAAGTAGCCCCCATCAGCGTGCGGTAGTCGGGTTCTGTGCTGATAAATTTACCCCAGTCATCAACGGTAGGCTCAGAGTGCACTAGTCCATATCTTCGATCAGATTCAATGGTAATAGAGAGAGGCCAGTTAGATATTTGGTCATTCATCCATTTTAGCGTGTCTGCGTGCAAATCATGACGCCACAAACCGCCATTATCGTCCCACTGACTTTCGAATATTTCTCTATCTGTTGTAGGCAGACCCTTAAGCATCGCTGTAAGCATTAAGACTTCTGCATGACCGATGAGCGAATAGACATTTGGCATGGTGACGAAATCAACCACGTCGTAGCTATACAATCCTTTATTGATGGAATTCCCAAGAAGGAAAAGCCTATCGGAGGGGGAGAACTCAACCTCATCAACAAGTTTATTCAACTCATTAATACATCCGTTGACGTCAGCCAGCACAAGATCTCGGCCAGCCTCATTTCTTTGAAGCGTTATGTGTTTCATATTAACATCCTTGTTACTACTGATATTACTTAGTTTTTAGAAACACGAAATTTGAAAAACTCAAGGAACTTTACATAGATAATTTCGCTGTGGAAACTTGAGACTTTTTACCTTTGTTGGTATAACTAAACAATGTATTAAAGATGGGGAAGAAAGTGAAAAAGTTGTCGGAAAACCCAGAACACTTGTTCAGGAAGGCAATTTACTTAAAGCCTAGTCTTTTGCTCAAGGGCAGGGAGAAAGAGGTTTACAATCTTCTCAAAGATAACTCTGAGGGTCTTACAGCCCCTGAAATAGCCGCCCACGTAGAAGTGTCTCCCAACCAAGTCCATCAAATCATCCGACGATTAATGGATAAAACACTGATCATAAAAATGCCTAAATACGGCAGCAAAATTTTTCGATACCTTGTAATAACACCGGACTTAGATTTAGAACTCAACCTAGTAAGTTAGAGAATATTTCTCTTCATACTAAAACACTATTAGTTATTCATTTTCTTTAGCGTAAAAAAAAGCCCCTAGTCATCTAGAGGCTTCCATAGATAATTTTCAGTAATTAATGCTAGGCATTAAGCTCATCAATTAGTAACTTTAAGCTTTTCTGAACGTCTGGTAAATCCCGTAACTTACCTTTAAGAACAATCATCATCATTTGAAGACGATTTATGGCTTCTTGCCCCTGACCATTCGCAATTTGCTCTACACAAGCTTTAATTTTGGTTTGGAGATCTGGCGTGTCCCTTAACTTAGCCTTAACCGTCACAAGTAGCATTTGAAGGCGATTTAATAAGTCATCTCTAGAATTAACATTTGTTGCTACATCAGCCTCTACGTCATTGACAATCGCTTCTTGTTGACTTACTTCAGGCTTTTCTGCTTTCGATGCTAATTGAGATTTCAAATTATCTATTGATTCCAAAAGCTCTTTGTTTTTTCTTGCAAGTAAGTGCTTTTCCTTAATGCTCTGCTCTAACTCTTCTTGAGCAACATTCGCATTAGTAACATTTTGTGAAAGCTTTTCTAGCGCTTCTTCATGAGCAGACTTGAGTTTTGAGAGTTCAGTTCTGGCCGGATGGTTATCGAACTGTTGTTGTAGTACCTTGAGTTTTTTCTCAAGTTTATCAACTTCACCCCACGCTGCATCTGCATCAGCCTCAGCTTTATCCATTTCGGCTTTTACAGCCTTTGGAACTGGATCTTTTGTCCGAGAAGAGAAATCGACTTTATAACCTTCCAAATCAAGAAAGTTCTTTACAGGCCCAACAAATAGCTCGTTATCAACTACCGCATAACCTCTTTGGCCGTCAATCGTCCTGTAGAACCAGCTTCCTCGTTCTTGAGTGACATAGACAGGTTTTTCAAAAGTTCCAGACACCATGATGTAATACCCCTCTTGCCGAGGTATTTCATGATACTCAGTAATCTTTTGTGATTTTTCTGATTGGCTCTCTATTTGTTGAGGAACTGCATTACCAATACTTGTTCTTTTAAATTGAATAGTCGGATTGGCACGACTGGCTCCACTAGCTAGGCTGGTGACACTCATAGAAACTCCACACACACAATACGTTTTAAACGTTAGTTAACCAAAATTGGTTAAGTGCTCTCTTTAAAGAGAGTCTTACACACGACTTCACTATAAAACTTCAATTAGTAATTTACAACACCATTTTTTACCTAAAACGCAAAAAAAGTGAAAAAGGGTCTTTACAAAACGGAATGCTTACAAATAAAGGCGTTGAGCACTTATTAAATGAAATTTTTGTAATATAAAAGTGGTCTGATGTGTATGCGCTTACAATACCTCATATGCCATATTGTCCAAATTACATGGCAGATAAACCTTACGTATTAAATTTAACGATTCATTTTCATTCGAACTGTTGTTTTAAATTACGTATAAAGCATAATCACGAGTTGGTGAATATGCGCCCTAGAGACAAAATTTGTTTATTTGTCTCAAACATGGAAATATACACCCGAAACTTCCAAGATCTTTCGACGATGGCAGAAAGATTTGAAAGAGAATGTAGAAACTTTGAAAGTGCGCACCCCTCAACTTTCATAGATCCAGGCAATATTCCCTTCGAACCGGACTCAGATGATTACCAACTCCGAATCATTTGCCTTGGTTACGCTGGTTATGTGTACTTAGTATATGATTATGAAAGTCAGGCTCTGCTTTTAGACGCTATCTTTATATCTCCGCAATATAGAGGAATGGGTAAGTCAAAAGAGCTACTGACATATATCGTTGACTTCTTAGCTAGCCAATCAATCGTAATTGACTCAGTAGAAGCCTTCACCACCTCTGATGGTGGTGACGCATGTCTAAAAATTCTCAAAGATCTGTTAGCTAATCGTCTTTGACTGATTAGCTTTCAATAAATGCTTATCTATAATTTGTTGCAATGTCATGAATTGATAATTAGGCTCAACCTCTTTCATTCGTGACAAAAAGATAGATGATCGACCTCCGATAAGCTTCAATAGTTGAGCCAATGTCATCGTTGACCCCTCGAATTTAACTAAATCAACAGGGTTACTTCCAACCAAGTCTTCTGCGGTAAATAGTTTGTTGATCGTATCGGGCGTGCACACCTCATTGCAAAGAAGCTCACTCATTGCTTTCGACCAGTCAACACTATAGCTTCTTATTGCATCGTGTAGGTGGGTAAACATCTCACCTTGAACTACGACTGGACTACTCGAACTATTAGTTGTAGTAAAAATTGCTTCATGCGGCGAACTTGCATTACGCATTCTTTTCAACCTGTAAATCAAATCCCAACTGCTAAGGCGGGTGTAGGTAACCATTTCACTAAATGATGACAGGTGAACAATCCCTAGTTGTACAGGATGAGAATAAAAGTAGCGATTCAAAGCATCTAAGACATACGCTTCAACGTCATCAACTTCTTCAAGGTTTGTGAATTTTATATAGGGAATATGTTTTCTAATTTGGGTAACGTCGTCAAACAACTTACCAAACACTCGCGCTGACATAACAGTCCTAGCTTGTGATAATTTGCGGGTGAGCACTCCGCGTTTAAACTCTTGTAGCAACATGATAAGTGATTTCTCAGTATCAATAGGGTTGTCACCTATAAGCTCAGAAACGTAAGGCTCTAGTTTTTTTGGAAGTCCATATTTAGTAAGAAAGCTACTAACAGAGTCAAAAAAGTAGTTGCCAAAGAAAAAGCAACCTGATGGGCGAATAGCCTTAATAAAATCAGACTCTCCTGAGATACGCTTCGTTGATAACCTCGCATTAACAGCCTTTAGATACTCGACCTCGTTAATCCCGTCAGGTAAGAAGGCACTTGAAATGTCGAGTGCCGATCTGTAGCGACGCCCTCGAAATGTATAGGGGGTTTTAAATAATGTAGTCATAGAATAGCACCTAATGTTTAGGTGCTATTCTAACCAATAAAGAATACTAATGAATGTTTAGTTAAGCTGCCACAGTTTGTTTATATAGGTTTATGTCAAAGCCTTCACGCTCCCAAAACGGCGTGCTCTCACGAAAATCATCAATCGATTTTCTCGCTTTTATAAACCCCGATTGTTCTTTCAAATCCATCATGTATTGATAGAACCTTCTGAAGCCCTTCATTTTGTCTATCTGAAGGTTGTTATCTTCCATCATCAGCAAAACAGCAACCAAAAGGCACTGAACTGATGTTGGCTGCTCTCTTTCATATTGGAGAGAAAGCGCATTATAATGAAGGTATTTTTCCATTGCTGATGCAATTTTTTCAAGATGAGCATAAAAGCTAGACTTCTTTTTACTGGCCTTGTAACTTTCAAACATAGGCATGAATTCATCATAAAAATTAGTAAACATTGCCATCCTAAACCCATACTCTTGACTGGTGCCGCCCTCAAGCTCCGGCAAGGGATAACGCATATCAAGGTATTTCATGATTTGTTGAATACCATGCAGGGGCAAGTCAGCATCTGCCAGTACCGGAACGCCAACCTTACCTTCTTTTACATAAGCACCGCTTATTACCTCTGGAATTGAGTTTCTTTGATACTCGATTACCATAGTAGAGCGACCTTTAACAATTGTTGCTACAATAGCTAAATATGATTCGAGCTTGTTTTTTTCAACGATACAGCTTATCTGATTTTTAGTCTTCATTAGTACGCCTTTAGAAAGTGCATTCAGCGTAAAGTTATCTCCTTTCAAATTTACAAACAAGGTTATAATCGTGTATTTTGAAAATATAGGCGCTAGATACATGAATATTTTGAAAATTCCTTCTGCACGTTTAATGATACTATCTGTAATAATCGTGTTTATTGGGCTTTATGTTTTTAAAGATGGGAGCTTGGGAGTGCTCTTACGGTCAGGAGGGTGGGTAGCCTTTTGTATCACAGCAGGGATCGGTGCCTACAAATTTACGTTACTTAAAAGTAAAAAGGTACGCAAGAAAACATAGACTTATATACTTGCACGCTCATAAAAAAAGGCCGCAGAAGCGACCTTTTCCGTTAACCAAGTTTATCAACCAGAACTTGATAAGTCTTCGTATCTTCGTAACCGTTACGAATAAACCACTTTTTAGACTTTCCTCCTCTGAAGCTTTACACACTTCAACTAGCTTATCCTGGGTACTAGCTTGAACGGTCATGTTGTTCAATGAAATTGCGGCGAGCACCGTTATCAATATCTTTTTCAGTACAATCCTAAAATACAAACAACGTCTGACTTTTGTACGCCCCATTCAAGAAAATGTTCTTACCTTACAAAAACATTTTTGTTAAGATCACTCGATATATATAGTTATATACTGGTGGGCACCTTGCTAGAGAAGATTAATCTCATACCTAAATTAATTTCTGAACGTCATTTGTTAGATGCCTGGACACTTTATGAAGTTGAAGCAGGCGACATACTTTGTATGGCAGGCAGCAAATCCCTTTTATTTACTAAGTGCGCCCTTAACACCATAACTGATGAAGATATCATCAGTTACGCAGCCTTGACTGATCACCAACAGTTTATAGAAGAAGTACAGTTCAGAGGATTGATGAAACAAGTTGACTTGACTCAGTACGGTTTGGTCGAATTTTTCCCACCTAAAAAACTCATTAAAGCCCTCAGCGAATCACGTTAACTAAAACGTGTTACCCATTAGATACACTAAACCCATATAATTGTGTTTTTGACTGACTAAATTTATCCTTTAGACTAAATATCTCTTCATTTTTGTGTGTTTTTTAGACAGCTCTGCACTGTTTCTGTCTTTATTTGGTAACAAAGATTGCGCAGAAAATGTTTATTTTTTACTCATTTGTGTAATTATTAACCTCTCGGTAAGCGTTTTCAGACTAATTCTTCCGATAATGCGTGTACCGATTGCATACCTACCGTGAAAAATTTACAGTGCGTCTCGCAGCGGTGAGTTGCGAATGGGAATAACGGAAGTAGCAAATGCAGACAGAATTATACACACACACACAAATTGCCTTTGACACACAACTATCGAGCAACATCGTTTCGGGTAAAGAGCTTTTCACACAAAAAGCCTATTCAACTGTCCTTGAAGCATGTATAAACGATTTAATTCAGTTTCCCATTTGCGCCGCCGTTTGCAATACACTCAGCGTCACTAGCCAAGCAATGTTATCAAAAGCACCTATTGCTTTTTCATTAGCAGAGCGCGATGCCTTGGAGTATATTAAACAAGGAGTCGAAGTTACTTTCGGCAAGCAATCATCCTCTTTGAAATGTAAAAGTTATATACATAAAATCGTAGCTAAGCAGGTCGCATCGGTTTGTGAGCGTATTGAGATAGACGCATCACACATCAACTCAGAAAGACTCAAGGCCACGTTGCTTTTATTTCTATCTTATAAAGCCAGTCAACAGTTAGAACAACTAATACAATCGGTATAGAAGTCACCTAAAATCACTATTGATTTTCTTACTTGGTTTATTAAACTCGCTCTGTGTTCATGCTCACAGAGGGAAGCAATAAAGTGCCAGCGAAAAGTGTTTTAGTTGTAGAGGACAGCAAAGAGTCTTCTGAAAGAATTGTTAAATCTTTAGAGAATATAAAGGATTTCAACTTTGTTGTGGATGAAACTTCTAGCACGCTAGAAGGTGTTGAACTTATCAGCAAAACCACGAAGAAATACGCTTTTGCATTCGTTGACATCAACATATACAGCTCTCAACCAACTGATGAAAATGATTTGTCCCCGTTCAATCAATCAGCAGGTGGGTGGCTGCTTATTGCGCTACTTAAGCAGTATCATCCAGCATGTAAAATCATCGTTATCTCTTCAGTTACAGGCGTAGATGTCAATGCAAAGTCGTTATTTCTATACGACGCACATAACCATGTTTCTGATAGAAATAGTATAAGCAATGAGGCACACCTTCGTCACCTTATTAATCGCAAGCATTGTACATACCCAATAGAAAATCTTCGGGGCTTCAAAAAGCAGGCAGGCATTATTGAGGGTAGGGACGCTGAGATTATCCTAAACGGAGATAATAGCGAAAAAATTGATTTTCAAGACATCTCATATTTGGAAATTCTTTCTCTCAGAAGAAGCATGATAAGTGGTAGCTCTCAAAATTTTCCATTTCACAAGTTGCTTAAACAGCGTTCCGAGGAAAAGCTAGCCGACATTTCTTATTTCCAAAGGCGCACAAGCGTCGTTAAAGATAAAATAAAAGAGTCTTCTTTGATCTCGGAGTCAGTAAAAAGGAAAATTATACCATCTGGTGATGCAAGGGATCTAACTAAGGCAAATATAGACGAAATGTTTGCCGAGTTTATTACTTCGTGTGATGTTGATCAACTTTTATCAATCCTTACCAAGACTCAGTTAGTTGCTTTTGAGAACGGATTTGATATTCACCCTGACACATATATCTGGCTAGATGTTGTTGATGAAGGCTACCTAGGTCGAAAAGGTGACCGAACTGAAGAACTTAAACAGAAAACCAAAACCCAGTATAACCCTAAAGGAATAGGGCCAGGTTCTCTGAAAAAATACTTAAATGCTTTGTATGAGGATCTATTCGGCCAGGAAAACCCTTATAGACCTAAGGGTAACGACTCCTACAAAAGAAAGGCGATTGAAATACGTACTGCACTAAAGGCCATAGCTTGGAGTTGATTTAATCATCTCCCAGCATTAGCTTCTTTTTGGCTTTACAGTAGTCGTAAATCCGCTCCTCCAAACGGTCACATTCCGGCAACCACAGCCAAAGCACAATAGCTACTGAAAAAAGGATATCTTGAATACTAAAACCATCAAGAATAGAGGCAACGATAGATATTCCCGCTATCACGAGACGGTTTATATTGTGAATGACACCCTTTTCTCTATCTAAAGCCATATCAATGTTTGATTTCATGCAAAATTTCTATTAAATTCGCTCACCCAGCGCGAAATTTTGATTTTTAAGAATAATAATACCCAAGGAGGATGAATGAAGAATCAAAGAAACTTCAAGAGAAAATTAAAGAAGGTCATTAGACAATCAAAGTCTTCGGAGTCAATCATCAGACTCGCTAAAAACAGAGACGCTAAAGCCGACAGCCAATAACAATGAACGTCACCCTCTGTTGTCACTATTTAAAAGCGAATTAATGGAGGACTATATGAAAACAGTTACTTTAAAGATCCCAAGCATATATTTAACCGATAGCAAAAGCGATCCGTTTAATATTTTGTTTGAAGAACTTGGAGCTTCAGTTGAAAATGGCATTGTTCAGCTTTCTTGTGAGTCAGCAAACGAATTGACTAACTTGGATTTTGAAAATTTGTCGCCTATTGTTGCTGGTAGCTGGCTGCAAGCTTTATTACTTGCGACTAACAACCACAAACACAATCATCATATTTTCAAACTTGAAGAGGCATTAGAGGCTCCAATAAATATAAGCGTTTTCGACTTTGTCAGGATTCTGATGAGTTCGGAACTTCGCTTGAATGGCTATGAACCTATAGAAATTTCTGAAATCGAATACGAAAATGGAAATTTCAAAAATATGGCTATGTACCGCTTATCTCATCCATCTAGTGAATTTGAGATATTGAATGATCTTGATATTGCTGTTCAGCACATGAGGGCATAATTATGTTTGAAATCAAACAAAGGAAATCAATCCATTGTTGCGATGATGGGGAGTTGCTTGTTGATGAAGGCTTCTTAAATGATCAATTTACTCTATTTGTAGATGTAAGAGAACTAGAGTGCCCTGAGCACACTATGATGCTCAAGCTTGCATTGAGGAAGTATCGGAGTGATGCCCATCAGCAGGTGGTTTTCGTGACTATGGCTGCAACTATTGCTAAACCTACAAACTTAGGGATGGTTGAGGCTCAACTCGATCTTGAAAAGATTGAACTCAAAATCGAAAACGGCTCTTTTGATAATGCTAGTGAAGATAACCCTATATGGGTATTATTCAAAAACACATTATTCAAACAAGTCGCATGATTTAAAGGGAGCCTTTGGCTCCCTTTTCTTTCACCCACTCTCCTTCATATTTAATATCGAAGGAGGCACCTATGAAACAAACTAACGTTGTACGTAAACTGGCCTCAGAAGAGGTCTTAATAATCAAACCAAGCAATACCACGGTTCTTAACTCTATTGATTCGAGAGGAAAGGGCGCATCAGTGAATCGCGCTTGCCTAGGTGGATATTGTGGCAGCTGTAGAACCGTCCTGGTAGACGGCCAGGTGGAGTACATAGAGGAGCCACTTGCTTGCATAAGTGAAAACGAAATTCTACCTTGCTACTGCAAGGCAGTAACGCCTATCACTATTAAACTTTAACACCTCCTCTGGAGGTGTTTTTATTCACATTAACTGTGCAAAACATGTGGGTAAGTATCCGGATTCCCTTTCAGAATTACCCGTAGAGACTTGTAACCAAATTTGGTTATAACACCACCATTAGCAGAATAATCACTGTACAGCTTTTACCATATCAAATCGTTGCATCAATACTCAGACTTCAATACCCATGCCATAGACATACTTATATTTGTCAATAATAGGAGGACATATGAATATTATCTTAAAAGAGGTATCGGTGATTGGTCGAGTTCAAAATATTCGCTCGTTTGGCAACCAAAGAGCTATTCAGGTTTATCTTGGTAATTCAGCGAAGGACGACGAACCCGACAACCATATGAACGCAACAGTGTTCGTCAGCGCAGAACATAAATCACTGGATTTAATCGCTGAAAACACCGTTATCCAGGCTGTAGGTACAGTTGTTAACCGGACTAACAAGGCTGGTTTTAAAGAGATAGTTGTTAACCCAACCTCTTTATTCCCTGTGAACAGTGGGTTTGCAGTGAAATGGGGGCTGTATCCTAGCAAGAGTGCTAACGTTTTCATTAGCGGAATATTTCCGAATTCTAACGGAGGTTACGATATCAGTGGTAAATATGATATCCAGGAACCAAAAATTAGCTACGACGGATCTATTCCAAAAATTGAATACGTTAAAGACGATAGGCCATTCAAAACGACATGCTCTTCAAGTTCTAGAGCTAAGTCGTCTATTGATAAGGCGATCAGCAAGCTCACTGGACGCGATGTTCAAGGGCAAGCTTCTGAATCAGAGCTAAAAGAGTTGAGCAAATGCACAGCAATTCTCAACATTAGCTTTGCAACGATAAAAAGTCGCCGCTCTTCAAAGAATGATGTCAATGGTTGGGATTATTACTTAAATACCTACGCTGATGACTTGATGTTGATAAATCGCATTGGAAATCGAAGTGAAACTTCTCATAGACAGAGCAGTACACATCAACAGGCGATACAACCTCAAAATCCTGAGCAGCCAACCCAAGAAGAGATGATGACTCCACCACCACTTGAAACTGGAGATCCTGGCTTTGATGAAAGTTTTGATACTTCAGTGATGCAAAAAAATCAGCAAGCTATGCCTGCCGATTTCAACGCATCCTTTTAATTTAAATGCCATCTTCGGATGGCATTTTTCTTACCATAAAGAGTTTAAACTAAGGAGACTGAAACACAGTATTCACTATGTGGGATTTTTTCCAAAACCGTTTCATTTGTCACCTCATTGCGTCCGATTCTTCCATATGTTTTGGATTTTATCATTGCTGCATAGTCAAGCTCACCATCACCCATAGACACTGTTTCTGTCGAGTATAGCGACTGCTTTGAGTTGATTTTTTTCAGAATTTGCAATCTAGCAGCCAGTAGAGCTTTATTTCGCTCTTTTTCATTTGGCTTGTTAGCTTCTATTTTTACACACTCTACTCCAGTAGGAGTTGTGAACTCGTTATCGGGGTTTAACACCCAATCGGGATAGCTAGAAACCCCATGGAAATTTTTAGTTCCTGATACAGGGGTTGCACAACCACTTAGAATGCAAAAAATTATTGTACCTAGTAATAAAACCTTACTTGCTCTCATCTTTCGTAACCTTTTTGGCAATTTCAAAATAAGACTTAATGTCGTAATCGGAACGAATATCTTTCTCTAATCTGAAATTCAGATCGCCGTTGTAAGCGCCTTCTGAGATAAATTCCCTTCTATTTCCTATTTGCATATCGTCAAACCAATACATTACACATAGCCTAGTAACGTGTTGTATATTGCTTCTCATACTACCTTTTCTACAGAAGTCATCGCTACGTTCGGCCACTCCATTTTTCTTTGAAACAGTGGCGAGTATTGGAATTTTCTTTTTGCTCCCATTAAACTCTAATACGAAATTTACAATATAGCTTGCAATAACTGAAGACTCAAAATTGCTACCTATTGCGGAAGAGTAAAACCGAAAAGCCCCTTTGTCATCTCCGTACCTGCCAGGTTTAAAGTCCTCTTCAAAAACTTCAAAAGGAATTGATGCTGTTTTGTTTGACATCGCTATTGACACGATAGGGGATACCACAACATCACTTTTAGAATTGTCTGCTCTTACGTTTACTTTAACTCTCGTATTGACCTTACTGATGAATTCATGTAACGCTTCAACATATTTATTTTCAAAACCACTATTCATGCTATTTGTAACTTGAGTTAGGTTTACGTCAGTTGATTCGTGTTTTAACTTGGCAATTGCTTCTACAACCATCGAGGAACCACTTGCTAGCTCAAGTCTTTTTAATCTCAATTCATTTTCTAGATTTTGAATCTTCAACCTTGCTTCTTCGTAAGCTGCTGTTCCATAATTAATATCTTCTTTCAGGCTTTTATTAGCACTTCGCAGTTTTTCTGTTATTGTATTCTTTTCTTGCAGAACCCCTTCAAGCGAATCTATTTTAGCCCGAAGCTCGCTCACGTCTTTTTTCAAATCTTCGTTGTTTAAAAATCTGTCTATAGACCTTTCAAGTTCCACAGGATTGTAAGTGGCTTTTACCCTCACGGTTATTTTAATACTCTCACCGTCCACCGTAGTAACTTCGTCAACTGTCTCGTACTTCATGTTAGATGCGCTAACGCTTGCCATGTATTCTTTTGGCGTTCCATCTTCGCCGCTTACGGTTACTACTTCGAAGTATTCACTTATCTTTTTAGATGCATCGTATTTTGCCAACCTTTCTGCAATAACCAGCCCCTCATTCTTACTCTCCGTTGCCGACAAAGTGTAACTTCCTTCACCAAATACAGTCTGATTTTCAGGTTCTAGAAGTATGCTTCCAGGCTTTGAATTCACACTGAATGACAGAGATGCTAATACGACGAAAAAACATATAAAAAAGGGACTCTTCATAGTTTATCTCCTCAAAATAAGAAAGGGGAAGAAAATCTTCCCCAGTATACTACTGTCCGCTCGCAATCTGTTGATTGATTTGTTCACGTTCAACAATTCGTGCGGCTCTGGCCTCAGCTAAAGCCTTTGCTTTTTGCTCAGCTAGTCTTTCTTCTCTTATTGCTTCAGCTTTCGCTCGGTCTACACGAAGCATCAGTTCAGCCGCTTCATCTTCTTTGTCAACTTCCAAGTTCTCAGCAAAGCGTAAGGCCTCCTGAGCAGCTTTTATTTCTTTGACAGGAAGATAACCACGCATATAGACGATGTACTCGTCACCAACCGAAGTGACCACCTTGCGATCAAACTCAGTACCTGCTACATCCATCTCATTAATGAATGAATTCAAAGATGACTCCAAAACTCGACCTGCTGTTTGAGTTATTGCTTTGTTGTACATCTTTTCTTGAGCAGAGATTAGCTGACTTACATTACCCGCTAGTTTCATTTGCGTATTCAGTTCAGCCATTCGCAAGGCAGACATCAAATCTACACTCTGTCCCATACCAACACCATAAAAACCTGCTTCATCAGACTTCATAGGCTCTAAAAACCAATCTGGAATTGAGTCTATTGTGTCTTCACGCTTTTCAACTTCTCGCTCGTACTTTTGTTCTGCAAGTTCTGCTTGATGCTCCCCAGCGTTATAACTGCTTGAACATCCACCCAAGCTGAGTGCGCCTGTAATTATAAGAAGACCTACTGTATTGCTATTAAATAGTTTCATTTCTATTTCCTCATCTCGTTTAGACTTAACTTAATGAAAAAAGTATGCCTGTAAAGGCCTTTTTTCAAAATATTTTCATAATGTCCTAAAAATTTGCCGTCCGCAGATATATTTACGTCAAGCGTATTTAATTAAGTTCTTAGAAAGGGAATGTTATGTCAAAGAAGAACTACGAGCCGTCTAAAGACCAGGAATATATGTCTGATGAGATGGTAAACCACTTTAAAGTGATTTTAGAAGAGGAAGGTACAAAACTTCACACTTTAATTCACACTAATCACGAAGTAGCTACACAGTTAAACAACGAAGTAGACCCTATAGATCAAGCTTCAGTAGAGAATGAAAGAAGCTTGGGAGCTGTAAATAGAGATCGAGATATCTCTAAGCTAAAAGCAGTTAAGAAAGCAATCGCCAAAATGCCCGAGGGCGATTTTGGTTATTGTGACGACTGTGGTGATGAGATAGGTGTCAAGCGCTTAAGTATTAACCCATCTCTCCCACTTTGTTTTGATTGCGCTGATATCAAAGAACGTAAAGCCCATCAGTATGCGAAGTAATCACAAACTCGCTTCCCACATAGAGTAGGCACTTTTTAAGTCAACCTTCTGTGAGATCATAATACGTACGATGATGATGAGTTGTATGTATCTCACATTCCTTAGTTTAGGCGCTTTCGTGAGCAATATCTCTAAGCCATTGAAGTCGCCTTCATCTATGCTTAGTTCATAGTGACCAACATTTTTGTTAAGATAGTTTGTCGGGGTTTCACTTAAAACTTGTACTATGGCAGAAAGATCTTCCTTGTATTCGTAACCCACACCTTCTATAACTATTTCGCCTCTATAGAATTGCTTAACAAGATCCTTCAGTAGACTTACGCTTTGCGTCATCATGAATAGAAACTCTTCGTTTCTTTCCTTTTCTCTCTGAGCTAAGTCATTTTTTAAAGCTTGTTCCTCATATAACGCATTGAGTAGCCCTTTGGCTCTTTTTCTACTTTCTATAAACAGATATAGCAGAACTGCAAAAGCTATACCTGCAATAGCCAGTATCACTGGATTGCCAGTCATATTATCCCTCGCGAATCTTGCTAGCGATCAACTCAATAAAATGCAGTCTTATAACATCACCAGCTGTTTCGAGCATGATATGAGGGAAGACTAAGTCTTTTACCTTAGCCTCAATACCATCAACTGTGATGTTGTCACCTACAGAAAATTCAATCTGATAATTTTCTTTGTTTTCTAGAACGCCAGATGCATATGCAGAGCAATGATCACAGATTTCGAAAGCGTGAGTTCCCTGGGTCAGGTTTTTTACATCTAGTGGATTAGAGAGTTTTACACCGAGTTGTTGCAATGCTGATTGTGTCTGATAGTCAGTTATACGAGTAGTCTTATTCATGTTCGTGCCCTTTGAAAATTGTCGTTGTATTTAAACCGAGTATGAATTTTCAAAAAAGATTAAATTTTCAAAAAGCGCAAATGAGGCTTTGTTTTTTTCTTTTATTTAAATTTTCAAAATAGCGCAAATGAGGCTGTGTTTTTTTCTCAAATAAAGGAATAACATCATATTAATCATTTTTTCCTTCAACCGTTTTGTGGTGCCGCTTATGTACAAACATACACTCAAAGATGACGTTATAGCAAAGCTAGAAACTCTTATTGACCGCGAAAAAAATGGTGGTAGAACGTTTACTGTTGAGATAATGCAACTTATAAAATGTTCCCGCTCATTTGTTTCAAAGCTTAGAAAAAATTTTCGAGATAACGACGGAAAGATTATTCTTCAGAAGGAAGGTGTTCTTATAGTGAGAGACCTCCAAAGAAAGGCCATAGAACGAGGGGATAGATTTTTTGCTATCGGCAAAAACTGCCCTAATTGTGGTTTTGATAAACGATACACATCAACTGGTTCTTGCGCCCCTTGCTGTCGTTTGCGAAATAAACAAAAACTACATGCAGTCGCCATCCCAGAGAAAACTGATGAAGTGATCACAGACCTTCCCATTTACTCGAATAAAACGTTAATTGAAACAGGTTCTCTTTTTTTATGAATAAAACACTCCTTCTTATTGGCTTTTGTACCTTAAACGCCCCTGTCCAAGCCATAACAAATATCGAATTTGTACGAGACCAATCATCCGGCAAAGATTTCTATGCACAGATTGAAGCTTCACTTGATGGGGAATCAGGGAATCAGAACACAGATACTCTTGGAACGTCGGTCTCTCTTGCTTGGGATGACAATGGCTCGCATTTCATTACGGTATTAGACCATTTGTGGCGTAAGGATACTGGCAATGTCGAGGTAAATCAGAGCTTTGCCCACATCAGATATACGAAAGAGGTCAAGAATGACTCAGGAAATCATTTAGAATTCTTTGTACAAGGCCAACGTGATCGCTTTAGGAACATCGAGAGTAGAGTCCTGATGGGGGCAGGGTATAGAAAAACACTCTTCAATGAATACAACAATCGTTTTAATGCATTCGGGTTGGGGGCATTTTTCGAATCTGAGGAAAGCGTAGACTCTTTTCTTAGCGATGATCACAAGCAGTGGAGGCTAAGCGCTTACTGGCATCACAAACAGCCAATCAACGAAACCATTAGAGTAGAAAATGTCATTTATTTGCAACCGAGTCTAGCTGATGTGTCTGAATTTCGTTTACATGATGAGATTAGAATTACAGCTGAAGTAACTAAGTCACTATCTTACGGCTTTAACGCAACCTACTCCTACAATTCAGACCCTATAGGTGATGTAAAGCGTTATGACATGACCTACGGATCTTTTTTACAATACAGTTTTTAGAAAAGGCCTATTCGGCCTTTTCTTTACGTTTCGATACTGGCTTTCGTATGAAATCTAACAGTATCCATAGACCAAGCATTATAAGCAATGAGTCAATTATCCACTTCGCATCTTTGAAGGTGTAGATGTGTTGACCATACACTCTATCAAAAGGAAGCATACCCCACTTTCTGCTATCAGAACTGTTGTTTCTATTGTCACCCGCTAAAAATACTTTACCAGGAGGAACGATAAACTCTTCCGTGAAGTCTCCGTATACATATGGGGTTTTTGATTTCTTAACCTCATAACCACCAGCAATCCTTTCTAATTTCTCATTACAGATATAAAAATACTTACCAGTTTGTGAATGGACACATTCGATCTTTTCACCATTCAGCAATAGCTCTTTATCAACAAATTGCACTGTATCGCCTGGTACACCGATCACACGCTTTATTGTACTTTCATGCCATTTGTTGATAGGTGAGTAGAAATGAACAACATCACCTCTAGATGGCTCCGACCACCTATAAACATATTTGCTGACAAATGGAATTCTTAGGCCATAGGCTAAACGAAAATCAATAACAACATCATTGACTTCTACACCTGGCTCCATCGACTCCGATGGAATTGGGTGGAAGTCTATGACAATGGTTTTGATAAGTAAGATAGCTACCATACCTAAGCAAAACTTTACACTTATAAATTTTTTCAAATTCTTTAGCAAGCCTAACCCTCTTTTGAATTTTATGTACCTAATCTGCCATTCTACTACTAAGAATGAAAAAAAGAAGCATTTATTTCTAAATCAACAACTGGCAGCGGTCTATTCAAACTTTAAAAGTCGTCCTGCTCCTTACCTACTTATCGATATACAAAGGAGAAGTAAATGCTTGTTAAATCGATTTATAAAAAGCTTAGAAATACCACACCATCAGTCTCTCAAACAGAACTCACCGCACTCAAGGCTGGCACCTCTTCAATAGAGGCTCATGTGTATTCAGGTAGCCTTAATTGGAATGCGCTAAAGAATATTGAAACACCAACACTCACAGCGGAAGAGCGCTCATTTATCGAAAATGAAACAAAAGTTCTTTGTGAAATGGTTAATGATCACGAGATTAACCATAATTCAGATGACCTGTCACCTGAAGTTTGGGATTTTATTCGAAGCAACGGTTTCTTTGGTTTACAAATTTCGAAAGACTATGGCGGTAAGAATTTCAGCCCTTATGCTATTTCTCAAATCGTATCAACTATCGCAAGCAAGAGTGTAGTTGCAGCAGTAACAGTAATGGTGCCGAATTCACTAGGCCCAGCAGAACTACTTCAGCATTATGGAACAGAGGAACAGAAGAATACATATCTTCCCAACCTTGCTAATGGTACAGAGATCCCTTGTTTCGCGCTTACTAGCCCAGAGGCTGGTTCTGATGCGACATCAATTCCTGATGAAGGGATTGTCGTTAAGGAAGAGGTTGACGGTATAGAGACGTTAGGATTTAGGCTCTCGTGGGACAAGCGGTACATTACTCTAGCCCCTGTAGCAACACTTATTGGTTTGGCTTTTAAAGCTAAAGACCCCGATGGATTAATCGGAGACACTGTTAACTTAGGCATCACATGTGCTTTGATACCCTCTGATTTACCAGGTGTCTATAACAACAAGAGGCACCTACCTTGCGGTCTGAAGTTCATGAATGGCCCAACCACAGGTCAATCTGTATTTATCCCGCTATCTTCAGTTATCGGTGGTGAAGAATACATAGGCCAAGGCTGGAGAATGCTCGTTGAGCAACTAAGTTGTGGCCGTGGCGTAAGTCTACCAGCTCTAGGAGCGTCTTCAGCGTCTGTGAGCTACAAAACGAGTATTCAATACGCCAGATTAAGAAAGCAGTTTGGTACGGAAATCTACAATTTTGAAGGTATTTTAGAACCTTTATCAAAAATTGCTACCAATAATCTCATTTGTGAATCTTTTAGAACGCTAGTCCTAACAGTTCTTAACAAGGGAGACTCGCCTTCCATATTGACTGCAATGGCAAAGTACCACATCACAGAGCTTTCAAGAGAATCACTGAATCATGCAATGGATATACATGCAGGCAAGGCTATCCAATGTGGTACAGATAACTACTTAAACTACTTATATCGCGGTAGCCCTGTAGCAATAACTGTAGAAGGCGCTAATATACTTACACGCAGCCTTATGATTTTTGGACAAGGTTCAGTCAGATGTCACCCTTACCTATTGCAAGAATTTGCGGCTTTGAAAGACCCTGACCAAAATGCAGGTTTAAAGACTTTTAAAGGAATTTTCAAAAAACATGTTAAGTATGCGATTTCAAACTACTTGCGTGCAAAGCAACAAAATCTTTTTGCCGCTAGATACCTCAAGGAACATGAGTTGTCATCTGAGGTAAATGAATTGTCAAGGATCATGGCTGGCTACGCGTTTGTTTCAGAACTTCTACTTCTCTCTACAGGTGGGGATGTTAAACGCAAAGAACACTTGAGTGCTAGGCTGGGCGATATTCTCAGCTATCTTACTATAGCTACCTCAGTATTGGTTCATTTTGAAAATAATGATGAAAGCAAAAGCTACCCTGAGCTTTACTCCTTAAGTTTAATCGACCTTCTTAACAAAATAGATTTAGCCGCAAAACAACTCGAAATCAATTGCTCTAGTAAACTCGTAGCTTGCTGGATAAGAAAATTCTTAAGACCCAAAAGGGTAATACTTTCTAGCTTTACTGATGACCGAAAAAAGCTAATGTTAGATAAACTGGACGGAAACGAGAAGGCACTTACGTACCTCGTACACATGGATAGTAACTGTGAAGATGGTATTGGTGTTGTACACGAAGCTTACGCTGCTAAGCAATTAGCTATGCCTGTCTACTCCAAAATTAAACAAGCGATTAAAGAAGGGGTTATACCTTCCGAAGCAGCTATGTCACTAAACATCAAGTTAGCAACGGAAAATGAAGTAATTAATGACTCAGAAGCGCTACTCATAAAGAACGCCGAAAAGCTATTAAGGAAGGCGATCTCTGTTCAATCAGTTTTAAAGTAGGCGTCTTATGTTTCTTATTTTTATAACACTGATTTTACTTTACTCAATACTAAGAGGGGCAACTATACCTCCTAATATTGATATTGAGTACCTTCAAACCTTTTATTTTATTTCGGAAGTTACGCTTACCGTTGAAGTTTTGGCTATCGTTATGACGCTGGAACTCATTTCATCCGCAAAAACATTTTTTGTGATTGGCATAATTCCCACGCTGATTACAATTTCAATGAAGGCAGCTGCTCTGGTAGTTGCTTTAAACGTAGCTTATGCGAGCTTACCTTCGCACCACCATATCCCAACCCAAAACAGAGTTGAAGTACCAGTTTTAGAATACCAGGTAACTTCACTATTTGATCATGAGCTTAAGCGCTTAATAGGTGTACAACTATGAAAAATATCTTAATCGACACGAATGTATTACTGTCTGACCCGACTAGTATCTTCAAATTTGATGAAAACGCCATTTTCATACCAACAACGGTTCTTTATGAATTGGACAATATTAAAGACCGTCGAGAAAAGGCTGCTGTATCTAGAGAGGCTCGTGAAGCAATAAGGATTATTGAAGAAATAATCGATAAAAAAACACCCGATGAGATTCGAAAGGGTGTACCTATAAAGTATCCTGCCAATCACAAAGACATGGGCGGGACGCTTGCTATTATCCCAGATGAGCAGCAACAGCATTTAACGCTGGTTAAAGAAGCTGGAATGAATGACTCTCCAGATGCGAGGATAATTGCAGCGGCTTTACATCTTCAAGACACCACTAAGCAGCCAGTCACATTGGTCACCCAAGATATCAATATGAGACTTATTGCGGCTTCTGTTGGTGTTAAAAAGGTAGAGGGGTATAGAAACGAAAAAGCGCTAGAAGATGTTGAATTACTTTCTAAAGGGATTGCCATCTTGGACGCAACTTGGAACGGAGACATAATCAGAACAGATTTCGATGAAACTTACGGTACGGTCTATATAGTCCCAAGTGAAACCATTGAAGATCCTTACATTGGTTTATATGTAACACTGAATGACGAAGAAAACACTGTTCTTGGCGATGTAGTAAGAATTACTGAACAAGACATCGTCATTCGAATGAAAGATAGCAAGGAAATGAGCGGCAAGGATATGTGGGGCATAAAGCCTAAAAACGCTGAGCAGTCGATTGCTGCGGACTTTCTATTAAACCCTGATGTTGATTTAGCGATTTTATATGGCCCTGCTGGCACAGGAAAAACTATTCTCGCGATGAGCGCCGCGATTCAGAGCACTCTGGCCGACAAACAGTACGATAGAATAATTCTCACCCGCGCATTATCCGATCTTGACCAACCTATAGGTTACACTCCTGGAACGGAAGAGGAGAAAATGAAAGTTTGGCTTGGAGGCTTTGAGGATGCATTAGAAGTCATCCACAAAAATGACGCAAAAGATGTAAACTCAAAAATGACATCAACTCAATATGTAGCAGAAAAGGCTAACATTCAATTCAAGAGTATTAATTTCATGCGAGGTAGGTCTCTTACAGGTATTGTCATAATAGATGAAGCTCAAAATCTCACACTACATCAAGTTAAAAGCATCGTGACCAGAGCATCTACAAACTGCAAGTTGATTTTCTTAGGCAACTTAAGTCAGATAGACAGTCATTGGATTTCACCAAGAACTAGTGGCCTCACACACCTTGTAGTGGAATCCAAAAATTATGAAGGCGCAAGAGCTATATATCTATCTTCCAACGAACGTTCCCCACTTGCTGCTTTCGGTGAACAAAACTTGTGATATAGTACGAAACACTATAAAAAGAAAATGCTAGCAATTTATTGCTAGCATTTTTTTTGCTATTTTCATGATTTTTTGCACCCCATGGGGGGTATGATTCCCTACCGCGATACTACTTATTAGTGATTCGATAACAAGTTGCATCACTTGAAGAGGCGGAGCCTCTACACCGATGTGCGTCCGGCGAGGTTGGTCGCTTATTCCCTGGTTTAAGACGCGGGGTTACCATGCTATAGCATCTGACGAAGACTCGTTCAGGTTTCAATAAATATGCCCCTGTTGCGGAAACAGGGGCATGTTTTCTTTTTTTACCAACAAAATAGTGCATCTTTACTTGATATCCTTATAATCTCCGGCATTCAAGACAGTAATGAGAAGTAAAATGGCAACTAGGTTTGGAATCATCGGGTTTTTCTTAATTCTTAGCCTCAGTGCGGCCTTTGCTTACCTAACTGATTGGACAAGTGAAAATATTAGGAAAACTTATGCCAATAGTGTAGGAGGAGCAATCATCTCTGATGTCGAAGTTGCGGCACTGGAAGAACCTGACAACCTCCGTGACTTAGTGAACCAATGGGTATCTGAAAGGAATGACACATTTCTTTCTAGTATAATAATTAAATCCAATAGCGGTAAATTAATAGCTAACGCAAAAAACTCAAACTCTATTCCGACATATCGAGTTACTGACATCCTTGTTTACAAAGATGGTGAGGAAATTCGTAGAGGTGAAATAACTGTCATATTCGATCTTGGCAATATGGGGGCAACCTACAGTCCACCATTAATATGGTGCCTTGTAATTATTGCGGTTCTTATAACTACAGCAGTTTTAGCAATGTACTTACTTGCTTCTAAAAGCGAGAACAGAAGGAGACAACTTGAAAGAACAGCCACTTCACAAGAGGATGAAGTAGCGTTATTACGCAAGCGAATCCATTCTATAGAGTCTAAAAACAAAGGCGATGCCAGCAACTTAGAAAATGTTTCAAAATTTGTTGCTAGTATATGCCATGAATTAAAAACCCCAATAACAAACATAATCTCCTATATAGACATTAATGATGGAAGTTTGCCAAAATCAGTCAGGTGCGCACATCACCTAATCCAAACCTTAATTGACGACCTATCGTCAGTACATGAGGTTCATAAAGGGAACTTTACTTTTCACAATACGCAATTTGAACTCATAGACAGCCTCTCTGACGCCCTAAATATGACCGTTAATTCATATCTACCCAGTAAGAAAATGAACATGAAGTTCATTATCCATACTTCAACTAGCCTGCCCGAATCAATTGTTACCGATAAACGCAGGTTTGAGCAGATAATCATTAACCTTGTCACAAATGCCATCAAATATTCAAAAGCGAATACTGTCTCTATTTTAGCTAACAGCTTTTACATTGATGCTAAAGCATATCTTGAAATAAGCGTAGTTGATGACGGTGAAGGCATTTCTGAAACCAACAAGGAACGAATTCTTGATGATTTCACGAGGCTAAACAATGAGAGTATTTTTGATAGAGTATCAAACGGCATAGGTCTTGCCCTCACCAAGACTTTTGTAGAAAAGATGCACGGCTCTACGTATATTTTCGAATCTATACCAAGCAGTGGTTTCGGCCTTAAGTTTAGAGTGCCTATCAAACATTCAGGTTTAACACGCCCCGATGAATTTAACTATCCCACTAATACTGGAGCAAGGGTAATTGTAATCACCAAAAATAGTTACTTAGCTTCATATGCGATAAGAATGCTAAGTAATGCAAAAGCTCTCGTTTACCCCACAATTGATTCCTTTGTCGATTACACACGGGAATATGGAGGCTTCACTGCAATTTATTTGTTCCATGACTCCTTTGATAATTCTGACAACGTAACAAAGTTAGCAAGGCTTTCTTCCTTGTATCAAATCAAGTTGTACGGCGAAAAAGTTCGTAAACAAGAGTTCGATGACTACTTCCAACCGTTTGATACAAACGGATTAGAAGCGCATAACGAAAATTATAAAGGCGTAGATGGAGCATTACCTGCAACTAAGGTTCTCGCCATAGAGGATTCTATATCGAATTCCCATCACTATCACACACTTTGCTCTGACTTCGATTATTCTTTGCAATTTGCATATTCTGTTGAGGATGCGTTTTTCCTACTAAATGCAGAAAAATTCGATATTGTACTCGTAGATACATCCTTGGAGGGAGTTTCTTGGAAAACCACCCAATTTGGATATGATGCTGCGTTAATGGCTGTTGAGACAATCAATAACCAAACTCCATTTGTTGCTGTAACCAACACTAGTTTGAAAGAGTTGGTCGACTTTTTCCCATATGTGAATATTCAACATTGCATTGATAAATCGCATAGCAACAACCAAGAGGAAAAGGATGTTATATTACGGCTACTCAAAGATGGCAAACATGATATTAGGAAGAAGGTTAAGTACGACGAACCAGTTCCCCCACCACTTAATGATATACTTAAAGACCTTAACCCCGATGAACAAGCGGCAGAGATTATTGACCTCATTCTAAAAATAAAGGCACTTGGCGTTAAATCCACTTTTGTCGGACGATGTGAACGCCAGATTAAGGCTTATGATAACCCTATGCAAAAACACCTAATACCTCGTGTGATATCTAATATTAAAGAGTATTTTAACTACAAAGGATAATAATTTATGGTACAGTTCTGATTTTAGGAATTGCACCATGACGACTGATTCAATAAGCCCGTTCTTTGCACTACTCTCGCATCTTCCGAAAATTGACCGATGGAATAAGAGCAAGTCGATTGACACGGAGTGCCTTTCAACTCACTCACTTCAGGTCGCTATGTTTACTCTTGTCCTTGCCATGCTTGAACGAGAGTTTGACAGTAGTTTTGAAGATTGCCCATACGAGCTATCTGTTGCTGCAATGTTCCATGATGTAAGCGAAGTCATCGCCGAAGATGTAAATGGTCTTTACAAAAAAATGTCTCCGAGAATAGCTGAGCTGACAAAAGAACTTGAACAGGAGGCGTGCACTATTTTGCTTGATAGTTTACCTGATGTCTTGAAAGAAAATTTTGAAAGTTTGATTTTCCAAAAAGACCATATTTCAAAAAAAGGAAATGCTCTTATCAAGGTGGCGGATGATCTTTCAGCATTTGCAAAAGCAAAAGAAGAACTAAGGTGTGGAAATTTAGATTTCAAAACTTCTGTTAATAGGTTGCAAAGGGTTCTTCAAATCAAATCTAAAGACATGAAATCTGTCTCTTTTTTCCTTAAGATTTTCATGCCAGCGTTTGACAGCCCAATTGACGATATGGTGCATATGCTTTAGTCTAAAATCTTTTGTTGACATCAAAGTTATTTTGGTGAAAATGAGGCAAACCTTTTTTGTTGTAGGTATGCTATGAATTTCGAAAAATTTCAACAGTTGTGTGAGTTTAGAGCAGTACGTTTTTTTACAGACGCTGGCTCTACGTTTGATAACTCAAAAATAGACAAATATGTTTCAGTTCTTGCAGACACGTTAGCTTCAAAGCACGAAGACTATTTTGCTTACTTCGATATCGCGCAGGAGACTATAAAAACTGTGTTTGCAAACCCAATGCGCTACAAAAAGTTGATTGCCAACAAAATAGAGAATTCCTCCAAGTCCAGTAAAACGACGGTTGATACTGAGTAATGTCGTATGTTGATCAGCAAAGCGCATTTTATAGGAATGCAGTAAATCGTGTCGATGATGCGACACCAAGCGAACTAACAAAACCTTTACCAAATTGGCTTAAAGATGCTCCTCATCCTGTTAGAGTGTTGAGTGGATTAAGCTATGTGTCCTTACACAGAAGATTTGGCGGCGCATCTGAAACTATACCTCGCGGCATGGTAAAAATGATTAAACAGGGTGACTCTCCACTTGACGTTGCTACATCCTATCTGACTAGAACGCCATTGATAGCCCATACGCTTATGGAAGATGGACAAAAAACTTTCAAAACGATGTTCGATGCCTCAGTCACCATTATGCACTTTCATAACTTCCTGCTTGATGGAGGGTTGATAGCCAGTAACAAAGGCGAACCAATGCGTTGCACGTCATTCTATAAGCCGATTGAGACGAATATTGAGTTTGACTTTAATGGTAGGACAGCAGCAATTGATGGGTATTATCTATACAAAGGGCAAAAACAGTTTCTTATTGTTCTAGCAGGGAAAGCACTCCCTAATGCACAATCCCTGACTACGTTATTCAATGAGGGTAATCTTCAAAAGTTTCCTCTTGAAGATGAATTAGATTTCATCAAAAGCCACATCGGAAGTTCAATTACTGAACTTCAATGCATTTCGCTTGAGAATGAGTTTAACAAACGACCCAATATCAATGAAATGATTAAGGCAGTAATGCGTTGAATACTCCCTTATTAAAATGGCCTGGTGGTAAATTTCAAATCCTGAAAAAACTACACAAGCACATCCCGAAAAAAGGGTATCTATTAGTTGAACCGTTTGCTGGTTCTTGTGCGTTTTCTCTGAACTCGGATTACGAGAACTACGTACTTAATGACGCTAACCCAGATCTTATAAACCTTTACCAAACCATAGTCCATAACCCCAAACTGTTCATTGAAGAGTCAACCGAACTATTTAACTCAACATCCAACACAGAAGTTAATTACTACAATGTAAGGGATAACAAGTTAAATCTTCTTCCGTTTGACAGAGAAAGAGCTGTCCATTTTCACTGGCTACTCAGACATGGCTACAATGGCCTTGTCAGATACAGCAAAGGTAAGAAGGAGTTCAATGTACCCTACGGATTTTATAAGAATCCATCTTTGTTCACAGATAGAGTCTATTTTTTTGCTGAAAGGTTTGAGAAAGCCAAATTTACTTGCCTTCCGTTCGAACAGTTGCTTGCTCAGGACTTTGAGGGTGCAGTAATAATGAATGATCCGCCATACTTACCCCTTTCAAAAACAGCAAGTTTTGTTAATTATGCACCTTGTGGCTTCTCAAATGAAGACCATGCCATATTAGACCGCTTGTGCGTTAAGCAGAGCGAGCGTGGCAACAATGTGTTTGTTTGTAATCACAGAGTTCCTGAAGTAGATAAACTTTATGTTGGCGCAAAATCACACGTGAATTATTTTGTACAACGATATATAGCTGCTAAATCAGGGGCTAGGAAAAGAGTTAAAGAAACTTTATTAAAGTATTAATATGATGACGTACCAGAATATTCGCTTAGAATTTGAACAGATGCTCTACAGGCATGATGGGGCACTGCACTTGTGTTATAACCCAAGTAATGGTGATTTTTACATTTCATTAGATGACTGCAACCAAAAGGTATTAACGTCGCACGGCCCAAATCCATGGGGTCTAGTTGAGAAAGATAATGGCTTTTCTGAAACAACTTTTTCACCAGAAATAATTGCATTTCTGATAAGAGAAGAAAAGCCAGACGATACTTTAAAAGCAGCGATAGAACACTCTAAAAAGTACCAGGAAGGTTCAGTTGCCGCCTAAACGAAAATAATTCGCCAAAGACTAACTACTTATCCATACACCAATCAACAGACTCAACGTATGGATAAGCAGTTTTCAAAATTACCGCCTGATGTATCAAGCGCATTAGAACAACTCACAAAGGTAGCAGTAAAACACCAGTTACCTATTTTCTGTTTAATGCCAATCCCTCAGTCTCCTATCTATGTTCGCCAATACATGGAATCAAGTAAAGCCCTTACTACGTGTGATAAAACCTTCATTGAGCAAATGATGCTTACTCAGTACGCTTCCATTTCTGGACTACGTTTTGAAAACGAAATGGTCGACTCCCTCAAAGTCATGAAAGAGCACGATCCATATTTCGAAAAAAATGTTAAGCAAGTGTTCTCTATGGAAGGGTATGACGATAATTCAATTTACAGTTTAATCAATAAGTGCAAGGTTAAAAAGGTTGTGGATTATTCACTTATCGACAGACTTGCAGCAAAGGAATATCCAGAGCATAGTTCGGATTTCTAATTTTCTTTGTCTGGTGAGATAATTTATCTTTTTTACACGAAGATATGCATAGTTACGAACTTCACTTAGATGCACTTAAGCGATTATATTTCCAACGTGCAGGAAAATTCTATAAACTCCCAAAGGAGTCTTGCATTGCTTCTAATACCCGTTCATTTTCGAATGATTGCGCAAACCTTCAAAAAGGTTTGATGGTGTTAGGAGAAGAGGCCGTCGATGTCAAGCGACCAACTGTTCCGCTAGCTAAGTTCGATAATTGTATCGAAGTATATGATAATAAAAATTTCATTAAATATGGCTATTGATTACCTTTAACACTATGAGCGTCATAAGAGAGGAAGCATGAAACATCTACTTTGCCTTTGTATTGCACTATGCATTACAAATACAGCGGTGGCTAACGAGCAAAAACCATTGAATACTTTGAATTGTGTCAATAAAGAAAGCTACTCTATCAACCCTACGTGCTTGGCCTCGCTCATCGAATCCAGTCCATCCTATCAAAACAGGATATCGACAATTTTCAAGAGCGCAGAAGTTTCTTCGCAATCCGACTATGCAGTTGCAACAATTAAGTTTTATGAAAATGAGAGCAAAATAGAAATTATTGGACATAGGGACTCTAACTAGAGTCCCTTTTCACACAAGTTACTATCACCTAACCTAAGTGCCATCTCATCAAGCTTTACCAGCTGATGAGACAGCCAGTGATTCATTAATGGTGCTCTTGAATATGTCTTCGGATCGACAGACTCTACTTCCATTTGAAAACCAGCTGCCGATTTATGTCGTTTAACCTGACTAACAGAAAAAAGAATAAACGCCTTTTTAATATTTTCGGCCAAGCTTTTAACACTATATGATTCAAACTGCTTAGACATTACTAACTTCTCTAGTATACCCGCAGGCATCCTATGCTCTCTTACATTGGCACTTATAATGGCCTCAAGCAATGGAAAGGGCATTAGGTCATCCTCATCTGTCTGTTCCTCTTTTCTTAGCTCAGCAGATGGCTTTAAATTGTTCACAACACCGAAAGCTGGAAGGCATATCATTGTACCGTTGTTTATTTTAAAACCTGATGCAATCAGCCTATTAAGTCTTAGTACCCTAGTTTTGAAAATGCCTGAAATAGGCGCTCGGATTCCGGCTGAATCACCATCTAAAGATACATAGCCCACCCATGCTTCAGTAAGGTTGCTCGTACAAAGTAGTGCTTTTTGCTCTACGTTTGCCAACAGCCATGCACCAGGCATTCTGAGCCTTGCTTGAATATTTTGAATAGGCTTATCATTATTCAGAGAGTCTGCATCTAGGCTTGGTAATTTTGACTGAAAGCTTTCCACGTCTTTTTGTATCGACCAAAAGTGATGAGCTGAGCCGACATTATCAGCTATTGCTTGTGCAGCTTTTGCGGTTGCGTCAGATGAATTGTCTGTTGACTGATAAACTGTGGTAAGCAACAAGGGCATCAGTTTTTTTGAAAGCCAGGTGTCAAAATTTTCACTGTGGGTCAGGGACTCTATTACTTCCTTGACTTCTTGACCACCTTGTCCTGATTCCAGCAGACGAGACTTGTACCTTTGCAGGCCTAGCTCATGGAACGCTGTAACATGAGCCAAATATTCATAACCAACCACAAGCGCTGAATCTGCACCTCCGCTTAAGCTCACTACACTCCCATGTAGCCCTTTAACACACTGCCAATCAAAGGTTCCCAAACAACCCGCGTATAACACTTCAAGGTCACCGTTATAGATGTCGCCTTCCCACTGAACTTGAAGCTCAGCAGATGACATAGGCTTTTTACTCTTAGAAAAAGCAAAGTCTAATAGTACACAATTCGCGTCATTGTGTGGTGGTATTGTTTGACTGGCGGCGTTACGAATTACACGATTCGCAGTAATATCAATAATTGAAGAGGTCAATGAGTAATCCTTAAAGCTGAAACGCTCACCTCTTGCAATAATACCTGTTTGGTCGGCGATCATGCAGCCTGCATCATAAATAGCCTGACCTTCTTCGCACCCTGTCAAATTTGCATAAACATAAGCAGCACCAAAAGCCCTAGCTCCCTCTTTTACGAACTGCTCACGAATCTCGTACTTTCCAACAGCGAAGTGCGATGCGCTTGGATTAAGAATGATATCTACTCGTCGTTCGTATAAGTCTCTAGCTGGTCTGTCAGCGACCCAAGAGTCCTCACATATCTCAAAGCCGATACGGACGCCTGCAAGTGAAACTATAAGATCACCAACCATACAGCCGTAAGTGTCGTCATAGGTTGTTACGCCCTTAGGCCATGCCCTAAACCAACGGCTTTCATAATGAATACCATCGATTGCCAGATTTTTTTTGCAAGAAATCCCAGCAAGGCCATCTTTTGAGGATATGAAAGCCACACCATTAAACAATTGACCTCCTTGCACCATCACAGGGAGACCGAGCGCGACCATAAAATCGCGATCTATTTTGTCACCCAATCCTTTTACACTTTCTACTATACGGTGAAGGCTTTCAATCACACAGCTATTAAAGTCAGGAGATGAAAAGAAATCGAGCATCCCATAACCCGTTACGGCTAATTCAGGAAGCAGGATAATATCACTCTCTTGGCGCTCAACAGCTTCTGTAATAGCCTCAACTATACAGCGTCTGTTATGAGAGAAGTCGCCGATTTTCGTTCTAATGGATGCCGCAGAGACTCTTACGTAACTGTTCATCATGACGCAACCTTAAACGTTTCTTTCAAATAAGCAACGAATGATGGAGATTCGCAAAGTGTTTTTCCAGGACTATCCGAGATTTTAGCGGTAGGCTCACCATGCACTGAAATCAATTTCATTACCTGGTTTAATGGCTTGACGCCCTCGACATCATTAGTTAAATGAGTGCCAACCCCAAATGATACATTGATATACTTATGGAAGTGCTGCCAAAGCTTAATGCATAGCTGGATATTTAATCCATCACTAAAAATCAAAACTTTTGTCTTAGGATCAATCCCAAGTGTCTCATAGTGACGAATAGCTTTTTCCCCCCACTCAAATGGACAGCCACTGTCATGCCTTAACCCATCATAGAGTTTAGCAAAGAAGTGATCAAAGTCTCTCAAAAATGCATCGAAAGTAATTATGTCAGTTAATGCATAGCCCAATTTACCTCTGAACTCTGTAACCCACGCCTCCATAGCTGCTTTGATCGAGTCTTTTAATTTGCAATTCCCTTGCTGAAAAACTTGATATATTTCGTGGGCTTGAGTGCCTATCGCCTTAACTTTATGCTCTCTAGCAAGATATACGTTTGACGTACCCACAAAGAATTCTGGAATTTCTGTTGTTAGTTGATTTACTACGGTATGTTGTGTCAGAAACGACAATCTTCTACGCGTTCCAAAGTCAGCAAGACTAAAGCCTTCGAGACCGAATTCTTTTTTCGCGGACTTAATCATTTTGATTTTATCAAAAAGAGGCTTTCTTACATCCTGGAACGTTAGTTCAGGATGAAGTGCTCGGTTTCTGACCTCTGAAACAATCGCCATCACTATAATTTCAAAATGCGTTTCATCAACTGCTGAGCCTCGCGCTTCAATATTTAAAATGTTCTTGCCATTTTCAATCGATGCGTAGATCTGCAACGTTGAAAAGTCTAGCTTGAAATGCCTCAAAAACTGAATGTAGCCTGATGAGAACCACCCCATATTTTGAAGGTGCATGATTTCCGCTTGGGTCATGAGCAACTTACATGCATGTTCCAATTCTTCTTTTATTTGCGGGATATACGGGGTAAGATCTTCGTCAGCTCTCAACTTGTACTTGTAAACGCAATCTTGGGCGAACTGGGCTTGATTCAAGAAGCATTGCTGCATGTTGAACTTATACAGGTCATTGTCAGTTAAGCTCTGTATAATACGGCCAGGTCTGTAGATAGAGTTAGGGGTCATTTTTACTTCCTTATGCGTTCAGCAGGTAATCTTCTATCGTATCAAAAAATCTTACATTTTTTGCGATAAGTGTTTTCTCACAACTTTCAAAATTCGTAGGATTGATACCTCGCGTGCAGTCTCGAATAATAATTACATCAAACAACCCTGTATCTGCTAGCTCTTCCGCTGATGTGGCAACACAATAATCAAACGCTAGGCCAGTAATGATTACGCGAGTAACTTGGTTAACGATAAGCCACTCGATCAAACCAGTAGAGAGGGTGCGAAGCGGATCATGATAACAAACGCCGTATGGGTGTAGTTCGCTTTCAATTCCTTTCCATATAAAATGATCGTAGTCGATGGGGGAGGGAAGACCGTCAAGCATTTCAAACCCCATCGTTCCTGGACGACCATGTCGAGTCCATTTGTGTGGAGATAGAGGCAAACCTGTATCTGCACCAATTTCAGCTGGATCATCAGTCACGAAGTCAGCTTCATCTTGGTGAGCGCACTTAGTTCCAATTCGCTTATCTGTATGCATTGCCAACTTGTTTAAAAGGTCTGGCAACTCTAATGCACCAGGCACGGGTAATTCATTTGGGCATAACTCGCTAAACGTTTTCATGGCATCTACGTCTACCTGAGCAGTCTTTAATGGCAGTCGCTGCCACGCCTCACCTTCGAGATTTATTTGTGCTTGACCAATTTTAGCTGTTGTTTTTTTCATGTCGTTCCTTAGTATCGTTGTGTTACTTGTAAAGTATCTCATTGTTACCTAGGTTGTCTGCAAGGAAAATTTTTTATTATGTTTTCCTTTTCTGTGCATATTTATTATTTAATTGTTGGTAACATAGTGTTACTATCTGTTTGGAGGTGTTAAACATGAAATACGCAATTTTAGGCTCGGCATTCAATCCGCCGCATAACGGTCACAGAGATGTAATCCAGCAAGTTATCAATGATTTTGACAAGGTTATTCTGGTTCCTTCTCTTAAGCATCCTTTCGGTAAAAAAATGGCCGATTTCGATTACAGGCTTGAACTTACGACTGCTCTTGCAGAATCTTGCAATAGTCAGAATGTTGTCGTGAGCGATGTAGAAAGAGCAATTGATGCTAAAAAATCTTCCAACACCCCAATATTTACGTTTGACGTGCTGCATGAACTTGAAGCGACACTTCCAAAAGGCTCCATGTTACGCTTTGTTGTTGGGCCAGACAATGCCGAAATCTGGGATACTTTTTATAAAGGTCAAGAAGTTAAAAACAGATGGGGGTTACATATCTGCGAGGAGAGAGTGTGTGTTAGGTCAACCCTGATCAGGAGCAAGCTTGAGAATGAAGACACCTTACTAGCAGATGAGCTTGTTCCAACTCAAGTGCAAGCATTGCTAACTGACTGGAATAAAATATGGAGAGGGAATGATGGTTGAATTTATGCCTGTTTACGTTGACGCGATAATATTTAGATTCCACAAAGATGAATTGCAGGTTAGATTGGCAAAGCGCTCAGAAAGCAATAAGAGACTTCCTGGTGTTACTGCGCTTGAAGGTGTAATCATCAAGCCACAACAAGACGCAAATGAGAGAGAAGCCTTGAACAGGCTCTTTATTGAAAAAATAGGGCTAACACCTACCTATGTAGAGCAACTGCCAGCCTCTGCGAATGCTACTCGCGACACTGATGGTTACTCCTGCTGCATCCCGTTTCTTGTTTTAGTTGAATCGTCATTAAACGATGAGCATGGAATATGGCAACCTGTGGACAATTTTTTAACTGCGGATGATAGTGCGTTACCTTTTGATCATGTAAGACTAATTAAGATGGCGTTTGAAGTTCTTTATAACAAGTCAGGCTACACCGATATACCACTTAAACTTCTTGAGCAGCCATTCAGATTTTCTGATATTAGAAAGGCTTTCAAAGCGGTCTTGAAAACAGACTTAAACAGAATGACTATCAAGCGCAGAATTCTTCCTATACTTAAAACTATTGAAGATGCAGACAAAAGCAAGCGCGACGCTCCGATTTACGTAAGAGCAAAACCAGAATTATTTTATTTTAAAAATGCGAATAATGTTTGATGAAGATTATCGAAAAAAAGAACGTGTTTAGCGGCTACTCAAAAATCAATCAACTTACGGTTTTAAACGAAGCGGAAGGCGTTATCTTCAAAAGGGAAGTCTTAGAGCGGGGCAGCTCTGTAACATTATTAGTGTATGACTCTAGACGACAAAAAGTGCTTTTGACGCATGAATTCAGGGCAGGACAATACATGGAAGCTAGCGAGTCAACAGGCCTTGTTGCAGGTATGATTGACAATGATGAAGCACCAGAGATCTGCGCATCAAGAGAGTTGCTTGAAGAAGCAGGGCTAACTGTACCCGCCTCAAATATAAAACTTTTGAGAAGCAGTTACACTTCACCTGGCATTACAGATGAGATTAGTCACATGTGTTATGTAGACACCGATTTGTCCGATGTTGATATCGAGCGCCGATACGGTGTCCCTGGAGAGGCTGAATCTATTAGGCTATCAATCGTGTCCATGTCAGAGCTAACGGATTTATTGGAAAACACAATGCTATCTGCTTCATCCGCGCTGCTAATTGGTTATCTTGATAACGGAATTATATAAACCACAGGCTTTCTTATACCATCATACACGGTTTATAGTTTGTGAGTGATTAGCTCTTCGTAGACACTAAACAATGGCTAAAAACCTAAGTTGTATTATTAGTTAAGCAGAAATAGGGCGTCAAAAGGAGCCTGTCGCCCCTCTAGAATTACCAATTGCTTAATATTGGTCTTAACCTTCCTTGCGCCAGATCCCGCAACGGACGTTACTTACAAAAAGTATCTTGCAAACCAGTTCTTATCTTCTGAGAAAAACATTCCGCACTTTTGAAATTGCTCCCAGTACATATCTGAACGATTTTTAACTCGCTTTGCCGTTTTGACTAACCAGGGTTTCTTTCTATAAGTCCTCTTTTTATAGCCACCATGCCCTTCATGATAGGCAAGATACTGAACTTCAGCATCCCACTTAGACAATTTCAGATTTTCATTAGACTCATTTATGTACCATCCCATGAAGTCTACAGCATCTTCAAATCTATCTCGTTTTGCGCCACTTCTTCCAGTTGCACGCATGTAATGTGCCCATGTCATCTCAAGCGCCTGACTATACCCATAAGCACTACTTGCGAAAGGAGTATCAAAAATGCCTTTCAAACCTTTTGCTAATGGTCTTGCGTCATGTACAAATCTTGACTCTTGGTGCATCATTGCAAGTATAACGTGTGCAGGAACACCATACTTCTTTTTGACAGCGTTTAAGTCATTATTCCATGACGGCTTCTCACCTAAAATTGAGCAAACATTATCGATATCTTTTGGAGGAGATGTGTCTCTTAATACGTCTAACGAAGATGTGCTCGAACATCCACTTAAGAGCAGGGCTATTGCAACAAGGGTAACTTTAATTTTCATTACTGCATACTATTTAGATATAATTCACTTAACTACGCACAAGGAACTCAAAAAATGAAGAATAGCAAGGCTAGCATTGATGCAAGCCGCAGTACGTTGCACAAAGAACTGATTCATTCTGGAAAATACAGACACAAATGCGAAAGGCTTAAAACAAAATATAGCCGCAAGCAAAAACATAAGGCGAGGATATCGAACGATTACTCGCCTTTTTTGTGCCTATTATGGACAAGCAGTAAACTTTATATCGGTGGTAACATTTTGCTTTTTAGGCTCATAAAATGTTTACCCTCAACACCTTCGAAGCATTACACTGCGCACACGACTGGATAGTTCGAAAAGAAATCTCATTCAACGGTTCAAACTTTGTAAAGTTCGGGACAGTATACAGCAGTGACACCCATTTTAACGATTTGGCCTTAAGACAATGCAGAGGGATCACATTCAACAAGGAAACAGGTGAGCTTGTCTCATTACCTTTTCCCAAGTTCTTCAACATCAATGAAACTGAAGAGAACCGCCTTTACAAGCTAAAGAAAGAAAAGATCGTTCGCACCATGGATAAACTAGATGGCTCAATGATCCATACCTTTATTGTGAATGATACCATTTGCTGCTGTACTAAAATGGGAAACGACAATGCTCAATCTATTGCATCATCTAAGATAATACATAGCTCATCATACGACTATAAAGCCTTGATACATGAAGCGAGCGCTCAAAGTATCACACCGTTGTTCGAGTACACGTCTCCGAACAACCAAGTTGTTATACCCTATAAAACTGACGCTCTGACTCTGATTGGCTTAAGATGCATGAGAACGGGTAAAATGCTTTCACTTGATCACTTCAAGCACTTTGATATCCCTATTGTGGATTCCCATGAAGAATACACAACAGAAAGCCTACTTCAAAAAGTGCTAAGGGAGCGCTTATCTGAAGGTTATGTCGCGCTATATGAAACTGGTGAGCTGGTTAAGTTCAAAACACCCTGGTACACAAATAACCATAAAGTTTTAACTCTATTTAGATTAAGGGACGTCGCAAAAGCTCACCTAGAAGGTAGTAGTGACGATATCATAGCGATATTGCGAACGCTTAACGAATACGAAAAACTGGAGGCATATGAAAGGGCTATTAAGGTCGTAGAAAAAAAGGTTCACGATTTAAACCTAGAAGTGAATACGCTTTCTGAAAAAATAGTGTTATGTACGTCCTCAAGAGATGCATACGAACTCTATGGCAAAGATCCTCTTTTCAAAGCCGCCAAGCTCAATCTGAATGGAAGTTTTGACGCGAGAGACCATGTTAAAGATAAGATGATCAAGCATTTCAATTTAGATCCCGTACACAATACCTAGCTGCCATAAAAACATAACTTTTATACCATCATACAAGGTTGCGTTTTTTTCACTGAATGATTCTGACACAGACGAAGGCTCACAAACAAGCCCAGATTCTGAATCAGAAGAGGTGTTATTTTTAATAGGGGAGGGAAATAAAATGCCTGCACGGATGCGTGTGCGCAACTTCAAAGTATTTTCAAACAACCCTTGCGGCATCAGGAATTTTTTGAGTAAAATCACTCTCCTTATGCATTTTTGAAAAGTTAAAGTAGTATGAACCTATCTTATGTCTTTCGAAATTTCCTCGGAAGTTCTCCCAGTTGGTATAAATTCACAATTCTGTTCTTTCTAGCAGTCAACCCTGTCGCATTTTCAATAGACCCATACATAGCTGGATGGCTCGTGGTTGCTGAATTTATTTTCACACTAGCCATGGCGCTGAAGTGCTACCCACTTTTACCAGGAGGCCTTATTGCTATTGAATCCATAGCAATAGGTATGACCAAGACAGATCATGTCTATCATGAAATTTTGGCAAATTTCGAAGTTATATCACTTCTAATGTTTATGGTAGCTGGCATCTACTTCATGCAGGATCTACTCTTTACGCTATTTTCAAATTTGTTTTTGAAAATACGTTCAAAAACACTCCTTTCTGTTTTGTTTTTACTTTCATCAGCGTTCTTAAGCGCTTTTTTGGATGCCCTAACTGTAATGGCCGTTATTATTACGGTTGCATACAGCTTTTTTGCCATCTACAACAAATACGATCCTGACGAAAAGGTAGACAGCCCAGATGATATTGAATTCAAAGGCTTTCTCCGTAACATTTTAATGCACAGTGGTATTGGAACGGCGTTGGGTGGAGTTGCAACGATGGTTGGAGAGCCACAAAATCTAATAATCGCTCACAAAGCTGGCTGGACATTCGGACAGTTTATTCAACAAATGGCACATATTAGCGTACCTTCACTAATTGCAGGTGTAATTGTTTGCTTCCTTTTAGAAAAGTTCAAAGTCAAACAGTTTGGATTTGGTTATCAACTTTCTGACAGAGTCATTAATATCCTCAAGACGACACTTGCCGAGGAAAAGAAAACTCATTGTGAGACCAGGAACACCAAACTTACCCTACAAGGATTGGTTGGCATAATTTTAATTGCCTCATTGTCGCTTCATATAGCCGAAGTAGGACTTATTGGTCTGATGATAATTATTCTTCTGACGAGTCTAACTGGAGTTAATGAAGAGCATGACATAGGCAAAGCGTTTCAGGATGCAATGCCATTCACAGCCTTAATCTGCGTGTTTTTCACTATTGTAGCCGTAATCATTGATCAGAAGCTTTTTGCACCTGTCATGAACATGGCACTTGAGATGGAAGGGGATGCGCAACTAAGCTTTTTCTTTATTGCAAATGGAATACTAAGCATGGTTAGCGATAACGTCTTTGTTGGCTCAGTTTATATTAATGAAGTTGCAGCGTTACTTAAAGATGGGACAATAACCAGAGAACAATTCGATGGGTTGGCGATAGCGATTAATGCTGGAACAAATCTGCCGTCAATAGCCACACCAAATGGACAAGCAGCATTTCTCTTTCTATTAACATCTCGTGTTGCGCCTTACATCTATCTCTCGTATGGAAGAATGGTTCTCATGGCGCTCCCATATACTATAGTGATTAGTGTAGTGGCATACCTATCAGTCATGTACTTAGGTTAACGGACTATCCACCCAACCGATTTACCAAAAAATAAAGGGAGCTTTTTGCTCCCTTTTTCTATAGCGAAGATTAATATTTAATGGGGTAGTTTCGGTCAATATAAACTTTCATCAGCGCTAAAAGAGGGATCGAGAAAAACACCCCAATTATTCCACCTATATAGCCGAATACAAATACGGCAAAGAGAATAGCTATTGGATGTAATTTCATTTTTTCTGAAAATATAAATGGAACGAGGATATTTCCATCAAATACTTGAAGAAGAAGGTAGGCAAAAAATAGCACAAACGCTTGGGTGTCAACTCCCCATTGTGCAAGTGCAACAGCTGCAATTGGCACAGATACACTAAACGCACCGACATAAGGAATGAGCACGCTTAAACCAACACATGTTGCTAATAGAGCTGCATACTTCAGCCCTAGCACCATAAACAAGATAAAACTAACCGCACCGATAATAATGATTTCTATAAGTTTACCTTGGATATAATTTGCTAATTGTGTATCAATTTTGCTCCAGTAGTATTGTATGGTTGATTTTGTCTCATTGTTTGACACAAATCTTGCTGCAAAGGTAAGAATAACTTGCCTATCTTTTATAAATAAGAATGTGAGTAAAGGTATGATGATAAGGTATAACGCCAAAACACTTAAGTTAAGAATGCTCCCAACGGTGTGATTAGCAAGAGAACCTGCTGCCTTTGCAACCACCTCACTAATGTGAGCAAAAATATTATCAACAACGTCTTTAGATTCTGAGCCAAGGTAGACTTCAATCATAGTTGTTAACCCCGATTTGAAGCTAGCATAAAGGGCAGGGATCTCTTTAGCAAAGTTAATCGACTGCTCCCAGACAATGGGCGCTAAATACACTGACACACCACCAAATATCCCTACTACTAACACAGTCACAACAGGCATCGAAATGGCGTCTGGAACACCTCGGCGAACAAGATCTTTGTCAAGCGAGACGAATATGTACGCTAAAACTATTGCTATAAAAAAAGGTATTAAGACACTACTGAAACAAATGACGAACAATATTATCGGGCTAATCTTAAAAAAGAATTGCCACAAAAACAGACCCATGGGTAACTTTAGAATTCCACTCTTTAAAGAATCAATCATACAACTCCATTGACAAGTCAAATACCTTCATTAATGTCTTATACATAGAAATGATTTAAGGTTAAAAAACATGTCTGCTTTACCAATCCACCAGCTTTCAAACTTAGGAACTTCAGAATTCAAAGTTTCAACTGGTTCAATCAAACTCGATGCGGCACTCAATGGGGGCTTTCATTCAGGCAATATATATGAGATCTATGGGTCAGAAAGCACAGGAAAAACATCGATAGCACTTAGAGCGCTCGACCAAGCCATATCAACTGGACTACGATCTTTGTGCATTGACGCAGAATTTAAGCTGAATGATAACTCTGTCAAAGAAATGGGCGTAAGCCCAGAAATAATGTGCATAAAAAGTAGCGACCAAAATGCGATTTTCAACTTTTTACTATCCCCCGAATTTTATGAAAACTTCGATATCGTAGCTATAGATACGCTAACTTCACTTATCTCTACCGAAGACGCTATGACTCCGGTTGGGGCAGACTCCTTCAGCGATAGTGCTATTAACACTTCAGAGTTTTTGAAAAAATTCAAAGTTATATGCGCCAAAGAGAATGTTTGCTGCATCTTCATAGACCAAATAAGATTTAAAAGTAACGAGACTGTTCCTACTCATACGAGAATGGGATATGAGCAAAATACAACGTTTAAGCTAGACTCAAGTGCGTGCAATGCAGTTGAGCATTATTCTACTGCCCGTATAGAATTGTACGAAAAGCGTGAATTGTATGTCGTCAAGAACGCGAACAGAGACGATATCGATACACCTCCGATAGGACAAGAGACCTTATTTAGGATATCAAAAAATCATCAAGGCAGACCAGGCCTTAAAGGAAAGCTAACATTCATATTTGGCAGCGGTTTTTCACAAGATCTTGAACTAGCTGACTATGGCATCAAGCTTGGCATTCTTAAAGTCGAGAATGATGCTGTAGTTTATGATAATCAGATAATCGCCACATCAAAGCTGCAACTCATCGACTTCATGAAAAATATGGATGACGTTAGAAAAAAAATAAGCGAAAATATAAATGCTTATGAAGGTAACATGCATCTTAAGGTACATGATGAAAGTAACAAAAGAGACCCTAGCTAAGGAAGTACGTGGAATTCTAAAAGGAAACTCAGAACAATCAAAAAAGTTCGTCAAAGACTTTTTTGAAGAGATTGAGAATGGCCTTATGCAGAATGGCGAAGTCAAATTAAGGAATTTTGGAAACTTCGCAATACGGGATAAACGCGCTAGGCCTGGAAGGAACCCTCAAACAAAAGAGCCAAAATTAATCAGCGCAAGGCGTGTAGTTACCTTTCACGCCGGAGACTACCTCGACACGCGCCTTAATGAGGACAGCTGATATGGGATGGCGCTCTGTTAAAGACTATTTCAATATAGAGTATATTGTCCACATAAACAAAGCAGGAAACCTTTGTGTGGGCACACTTTCTCGCACTGAGCTAATTACTGTTAGTCCCTCAGGTAAATTGCTCAAACGCTACGAAGGCAATCAAAGCCCCTTAATCCAAATTCAAGAAAATTTTGAGTGTCAGAAATTAAAACTATCTTCTCTTTTCAACAAAGAGGACAAGACAGACTGTGACGCTCAGGTATTTTATTTTGATGAGGATGGACTGCACGAGGACACATACATTTTTGGAGCAGCGCCCATAGTGACAACTTCAGGCCGCTTGCTTACGGAGAACTTTTATTCAAACATAAGCGACGCTCTTAGAGAGGCGATTAAGTCAACAAAAAGAAGGAACGAGCTACTTAAACAAAAACTAAGCAATACAAAGGTTGAGTTGGAAGCAAATAAAAACCTACTAGATAAGCTTGTTGCTATCCATCAATCTAGGCCACGCACTGAAGGGAGATTGAGAGAGTGAGTGGTTATAATATCGAACATCATCAGTTACTTCATGCGTTAGAAAGCTTGGCAAATTAATATCTTGGCATTCAGATATAAGCTCAACCTCCGCAATAACTAACCCTAGATTCGCTTTTTCGAAAACATCAATTTCCCATACTAAGCCTTCGAACAAATATTTGAACCTCTTTTTTGCTATCACGTCACCAATTGAAGCTTCGAAATAGGTCATTGCCTGATCCTCACTTACAGGATACTCGACCTCTTGTCGCGACATCCCCGAGCATCTAGACTTTTCCGTTACTAAAAAAGTCATAAGGTCTTCAGTTATTACACGCCTAATCCGTTTTACAACGGAATCGTTTATTTCATAATAGCATTGTTCAATTTTTGTAGGCGGCGTTTCGAAAATTCCCAACGAGTTGGCACTAGACCAATCAACAAGAAATTTTCTTTCAATCTCTAGGTTCATAAAAATACTCTTTTAGGGGCTGGTAGCCAACCCCTATGCTCGCATTCCGGTCACAGCTCAAAGTCTACAAATTCTTCGTCAGAAACGACATTATCTGTAGATGCAACAAGGTAAGAAGATATCTCGGATTCCTGCGGTGCAACCTGAACATTATCCGAATTTAAGTATCCATTAATCCATGGGATTGGATTATTCTTTACATTGTAAGGGCTGTCATAACCGAGCGTTTGCATTCTCTGCGTCGCTACATACTCCACATACTGACAGATAATCTCCAAATTCAGACCAATCATAGAGCCGTCCTTAAAGAGGTATTTTGCCCACTCTTTCTCCTGCTCTACAGCAGAAATGAAGATTTGACGACAATCTTCTTTATACTCTTCACATAACTCCTGCATTTCAGGATCATCCTGTCCACGAGACCAGATAGACAAAATATGTTGAGTTGAAGATAGATGAAGATTCTCATCTCTAGCAATCAGGCGCAGGATCTTGGAGTTTCCTTCCATTAGTTTCCGCTCTGAAAATGCAAATGTACAGGCAAACGAAACATAAAAGCGAATGGCCTCCAGAGCATTTACACTATTCATCGTAAATAGAAGTGCTTTCTTCAATTCTCGCCGAGTTATAACAATCTCTTCGCCATCTCTGATATACGTTCCTTCACCGTCAGTTTGATATTTTTGCGTCTTCCAAATAAGGTCATCATAGTAACGACTGATATCAGATGCTCTCTTTCTAATTTCTTCGTTTACAACTATCTCATCGAATATTTCTGATGGGTTTGTGAAGAGATTGCGAATTATGTGCGTATATGAACGTGAGTGAATGGTTTCGTAAAAGCTCCAAGTCTCGATCCATGTTTCAAGAGATGGGTCTGACACCAATGGTAAAAATGCGATATTTGGACTGCGCCCCTGCACCGAATCAAGCAATGTCTGGTATTTCAGATTACTTATAAAGATGTGCTTTTCTGCATCCGTAAGTTTTTGAAAGTCTATCCTGTCTTTCGTGACGTCGATTTCCTCTGGACGCCAGAAAAAACTAATTTGTTTTTCAATCAATTTTTCAAATATAGGCTTACGTTGTTCGTCGTATCGAGCCACATTCACATGCCCATCGAAGAACATGTTAACTTTTTTAATATCAACCTGGTTAAGGTTGAAGGTTGTATATGCAGTCATTAGAACTCCAATTTGGTTTATTTACACAGTTATTGTACCGGACAACAGATTTCTATTAGCGTGTAAATTTTTTTCAAAAAAATGGGCGCTTTTATTGCGCCCATTTTACTTGTTTTTAAAGCGGGGAGTTATCCACAGCTATGTTACATTTTAAAAAACACGCCAGTTATATCCTGCACGCTCCTCCGGCACAGTCCGCATCTTCAGTTTCAACAACTTCTACAATGTCTGATTTAACGGCCAAATCTTTACCATCTGCACCATCTCGGGTGTTGTGGTAGTAAAGTGTTTTGATACCTAGCTTATAAGCAGTCAGTAAGTCCCTCATAATGACCTTCATTGGCACCTTGCCATTTTCAAATTTTGAAGGATCATAGTTTGTATTCGCAGATATAGTCTGATCGATAAACTTCTGCATAATACCCACGAGTTGCAAGTAACCATCGTTGCTAGGCATGTCCCAAAGCAGCTCGTACTTATCAGCTAACTCTCTAATATCGGGAACCACCTGCTTAAGAATACCGTCCTTACTTGCTTTTACAGAAACATGTCCGCGTGGTGGCTCAATGCCGTTTGTAGCATTGGAAATTTGAGAGGACGTCTCAGAAGGCATCAATGCTGACAAAGTAGAGTTGCGCATACCGTATTTCTGAATGTCAGACCTAAGTGATTCCCAATCCAAATGTAGAGGCTCAGAACACACCTCGTCCAAGTAAGCTTTATAGGTATCTATAGGCAATATACCCTGAGAATAGGTAGTGTCAGAGAATTTTTTACACGGCCCTTTCTCTTTTGCTAACTGGACGGATGCCTTCATGAGGTAAAACTGCATAGCTTCAAAGGTCTTATGAACCAATCCTTTTGCAGAACCATCTGAATACTTAACACCATTTTTCGCCAGATAATTAGCAAAGTTGATTACACCCACGCCTAGCGTTCTTCGCTCTAATGATGAACGTTTTGCTGCGGGGAGAGGGTAGTCCTGATAGTCAAGAAGTGAATCCAGTGCACGCACTGCAAGTTCTGATAACTCTTCAAGCTCTGACAGCGATTCTATCGCCCCTAGATTAAATGCTGATAAAGTACACAGGGCAATTTCGCCATCAGGGTCATTAACATGCTCCAGGGGCTTTGTTGGTAGCGCTATCTCTAAACAAAGGTTTGACTGCCTAATTGGCGCTTTTTTCGGGTCAAAAGGCGAGTGAGTATTACAATGATCGATATTCTGAATATATATCCGACCAGTGCCTGCTCTTTCAGACATCATGTCATGAAACGCGTCTTTTGCGGAAATTTCTTTCCTTCTGATAATGGGATTATTCTCAGCTTCAGTGTACAGCTTTTCAAATAAAGCCTGATCTTCAAAGAATGCGTCATACATTCCTGGAACATCTGATGGACTGAATAAAGATACCATCTCATTTTTCATATAACGCTCGTAGAATAACTTACTCAGCTGCACACCGTAATCCAAATGACGGACTCGATTCTCTTCTACACCTCGGTTATTCTTCAATACCAATAACTCAGGAAGCTCATAGTGCCAGAACGGATAAAATACTGTAGCGGCACCACCTCTAACACCGCCTTGCGAACAACTCTTTACGGCTGTTTGGAAATACTTGTAAAAAGGAATACATCCGGTGTGAAAAGCCTCACCACCACGAATTTCACTTCCAAGTGCACGAATTCTTCCTGCGTTTAGACCGATCCCCGCTCTTTGACTGACGTATTTTACGATTGCGCTTGCTGATGCATTGATTGAATCGAGACTATCTCCAGACTCAATAAGCACACATGAGCTAAACTGCCTTGTAGGTGTTCTTACACCAGCCATGATTGGCGTCGGAAGTGAAAGCTTAAACGTCGAAGCGGCATCATAAAACCTGATAACATAATCCAAACGCTCTTTCTTGGGATATGATGCAAATAGACACGCTGCAACCATCATATAAAGCATTTGAGCGCTTTCATATATTTCGCCAGTTACACGGTTTTGTACTAGATATTTACCTTCCATCTGTTTCACAGCTGCATAAGCAAGATTGTTATCTCTATCGTGGTCGATAGCTTCATCAAGTTTATGCAACTCTTCAGGCGTATAATCTTCCAGTATATGTTTATCATATTTGCCCATTTCTACCATATTTTTAACATGGTCGTAGAGGCTTGGTGGTTGGTAGGAGCCGTATGCAATCTTACGAAGGCGGAACATAGCCATTCTAGCGGCCATGAACTGGTAGTCTGGTGCATCTGCACTAATCTGATCAGCACAAACTTTAGTTATTATCTGATGCAACTGATCAGTCGTCATTTTTTGAGAGAGTTGGCGTTCTGCAAGTATTTCTATTTGCGACACCGATACATCCAATCCTTGAGCAGCCCAATTGATCACTTTTTGATATTTAGCGAGTGTCATTGGTTCAACGCGGCCATCACGTTTGATGATTACAATTCCCTTGTAGCCAGCGCTGTTATTTTCATCTCTCTGTTTTGCCACATCAGCAGTGGCTTTTTTATTTACAACATTAATTTGGTTGGACATTGATACTCCATATGAGTTAAGTGAAAATAGCTGTAAAGGTAGTTAGCACCGCTCTCAGGTTAAATCTGTCACACTTTTCTATCAAACAACCCAGTATGTTAAAACTGAGAAACTTAGCCACCAACACATCTCTATAAAAAGTGCATTTATCTAAACTCGCGGAATACCAATTCAAAATCTATTGAACAGACAGGTGAAACAGAATTAATTGCGGCTGGGATCGCCGCAAGGGAACACTCCCTAGGCTCAGCAGAAACCACGGTTAAATCGAAAGTCTTTGTGCGAACGAAGTTTTCGAGTGTATCTGAGAAAAATAAAGCAGCACAGCCAGAAGCTATGCTGTGGATGCCTATTCCAAACCATGTATTGGTGTAGGTAGTTCATGCATATTACCAAAGGTTAGGGAGTAACTATTGGGATAGATATAAAAAGGGAAGGACTGAACCATGCCGTTTCTTAAAGAGGTGCTAATGAAAATATGTGCACTGTTCCATAAAAAACAGAACCTTCCAATATCTCTCAAATAAGAAATTTGATCCTACTTGTCAACTTGGTTCCTTTTTATTTTTTTATAAAAAAGACAGGAGCATAAAGCCCCTGTTGAGATGTTTGGATGATGTCAGATCCACATTAGGTAAACTGCTTGGGTCTGAACTATTTCTTGAATATACTTTGCCAATGCGCTTTTAGAAATGAACTTGAATGGCACCGTAGACTGATTCGTTCTTGAGATCTAAATTAAAGCTTTCAAGATCGTCGATCACCACATCGCGGCTTTTGTAACCGAGTTTAATTGTTGCATCAACGGCAAGCAGGTCAACAAGCTCATACCCTATAAACGCATCAACCATAGTGACTTCGTGATCGTCAAAAGCAATTGCTTCAACTGTAGCGCCTACAACAACGTCAACCACAGGCACGAACACTTCTGCTGATGCGTATCCCATAGGAAGCCATAAGTCGAGTTCTTCACTTTTCGCTTTCATACTGTTTCCAGCGAAACCGAGTGTTGTTTCGATGTTCTTAACGGAAAGACCAACATCAAAAGAAACAACGTTATCCAAGATTTCGTAATAAAGCGTACCTGTCAATTCTTGCGCTTCAAGACTTGTTTGGAAATTGCTGCCATAGTTCGTTCCGTCATAAACAAAGCTGGCACCTGTAGCATTGTTATCGAAATCATAACTGTCCAACGCTATACGCAGGTTAGGGATCAATGGTACAGGGTGCTCTACACGCACACTGCCAAAGATATTTTGAGTATCATCTTCCTCGATAGCGAACTGATTGGCATCAGAATTCCATGATCCTTTACCACTCAGCTCTGATACTCCTATACCTAACTCACCGTAAATACCATAAATGGTATCAGCGCTTGCAGTAAACGGAGTTAAAGCTACAACCACTGCTAAAAGTGTTTTTTTCATTATCGTTCCTTATTCGTGCATTGCACGTCTATTTAGAGAATTAGAGTAATTATTTTCAAAAAATCGTGTATAGCAGAAGAAACCACTATATTATTTTTACATCTAGCTTTGTTGCCGCTAATCCAGGAGCAGGCGCTTGGGCTAGTGCTGTATATGATTCCCAATCTAAAGAAAACAAAACTCTCAAACGATACAGTAAATTTCATACTGGTACTACCCCTAATTTTTTGGACATAGAAGCAATCGTTGAAACCGCAAAGGCCTTTCGAAGCGGAATAGATCTAACTTTTGTTCATAACTCGAACTATCTCAATAACGTGATCACAAAATGGATCTTCATATGGGAAGACACTGATTTTTTAACAAAGCAGGGCAAGCCAATCTCTAACTCAGAACTAGTTAAGGCACTTTCAAAACTACGGAAGAAGAGGAACTTAGAGTTTGTTTTCGTAGATAGAAAAGAAAAGCCCGTGTACACACAAATGGTTAATGAGCAGGCCAAACTTTACACTCTATCTAATTTAGATAAAATTTCTCCGGCTGAAACGCTTAGTCGCATCAACAAGTCCCCCTAAACAGTCCTACGTAGTATTGCCAATAATGGCAAAACTAGAGGACAAAACCATGGACAGATCTGATCAATCTGAAAATAAAACTCTCGCCAACACAAAAGATATTTCTTTGAAGTTTTCGAAGTCTTTTGACAATACGAGAGTTGACGTTGACCTGGAGTTAATCACTGACACAACGGGCACGTCGTTCCTTCCTGATGTTGATACGCTCGATGATAATAATCGAATCCAATATCTTGAAGGAAAACGCTTCTTTTTTCGACATACACTCAGAGTTTTTGAGAAGTCAATAAAAGAAGTTCAAGAAACTGTTGCTGAACAGGTGCGAAGATACAAAGTGGAAGCGCGGAAGCCTTTCGTTATCAAACGCCCTAGACGCAAGAAAGTTAACGAAAACCAGAATGAACTTTTTGATATTTCGGAATACGACATTCCGCAAGATGAAAGCACTGGTAAACAGATGGTAATGACTTCAGAAAGTCGCAAGACCAAACCGAAGTATCACTACCAGTCGTTTCTGTTTGATGTTGAAGCTGATGATGAGCACATAGTGATTTATGACAAACCTTCTAAGGATGCAATGTTTCAATGCGTTAATGAAGAGGAGTTCGATAAACCACTCACTTGTCGCAACTCATGTGGGTCTATTGATATAAGCAACGATTCTTCGATTGTAGAAGATGCTAAACGCTTACTATCAAAACCACATGTGTTACACAAAGTAGAGAAGTCTCTCCAAGAACTTCAGTTTGATGTTGATCTTTCAGATGTTGAATTTGAATTATTAATGACGACCAATGATATCCCGCAAGCTCGCGGGAGCGGTGTTGCCAGACTCCCCTATAACTGGGAAGTGCTTAATAAAGAAATGGTGCCACTGGAATAAATCTATAGCCCACGTTGTGGGCTTTTTTTCGTTTTAACTGGCTCTACTTTAAAAAAGGATGTTCATTAGATGTAAAGGGAATTTACTATGTCAGAAGCAATTGACAAAAAAGTCAGGAACAAAGATCGCGAGAAATACTTGCGTGAATTGCGCCTCACACCAAACTACTATATCAAGAAAACCGTTTTCGCAATAATGTCTGGCGGACTCATCGGTTTTGGGCATTGGTGGCTCACATCAAAATCCACACTGCCTGACTGGATCTCTATACTTGCTGCTGTAATCGTTTCAGCTGGATATTTCTCCATTTCACACCTTCTCACACTTAAAGAAATCAACGACGATGTGAAAAAGTGGAACCGATGGACTGATTCAGATATATAATGGACGAAAGCTACCTTATTAGGGTGGCTTTCTCTTTACTTCACTCTACCAATCATTAAGATAAGCCGCGTCTGAAGAATGAGCAAACTTTATGCGTGGACTAACAAAGAAAACAACCCTGTACTCCTTTATACCTGTGATGCTTATATTTGCGTCCTTTATAGCGCTGTCACATGAATTCTACGATTTTCTTACCGCTATCAAGGTTGAAGCATCCGTTAAGGAAATCATGCTCGAAAAAACGGCCATCAAAAACACACTTGGTACACCCTTGGACAATGTTGCTGACAATCAGGATATTGCAGAGACAACTAAATCTTTGCTACCACGCAATTTTGTCACTATTCATGCCATTGGCGCTGAAGCCCTCAGTAAATACGAGCAAGATGACATCTACCACATCCGCGTTGGCTCCACAGGCGAGATTATCCCTGTCTACTATACGAGACTAAGCTATATAACAATGTTTTTCCCTAGCTTATTAATCTTGGCAAGTATTCTTAGTAGCTATATAGCCCTTAAATTGTTCATTGCGTGGAAAAATACTCAAAAAGTACACCAAGTAGTTAGCGTTTTTGCAGCCGGAACCGAATCACCATCCGAAGAAACACTTAGGTTACTAAAATCTATACTCCCGACAGAACAAAGCTTCGCAACACTTAAGGATGTGCTTTCAAGAATACAAAGTGAAAAAAAAGCCTTAAACAGACTACGAGGCGAACTTTCCGCCAATCAAGAAATCATCCAAAAGGTTACTAAAGAATTCAATGCTTGTATTCATGAGATAAACAATCCCCTGGCCGCTATAGAGAATAAAATAACAAATATTATGTCAGAGGCTAACCACAAACAGCTCAGCTCTTTAGGTGAGATAATGGATATCCTCGTTTCAGCTCGCACAATGCTTTATTTCAGGTACACAAAGTCGATAGAAGATTCGAGCAAACGCCGTCACAATAATGTTTGGCTTCATCAATTAGTTGACGAGTCGATATCTATTGCGGCCAACTCATCAATGACTACCCAAACTGAAGACAAACTGAAAAATTTGAAAGTCAAAACATATGTGAAATTCGCAGACTCTAATAGCGTTGACAGACCATCTTCCCAAAACATTTGGACTGACAAACTCTGCCTATCTGGCGTCCTTATCAATATATTCAAAAATTCATTCAAGTACAGTGATTGCACGTCACTAAACATCGAAGTTGGATTGTCCAGAGGCAACTCGTTCAGTCAAAACGTTATTGCTGAATTCACTATTACAGATGAAGGTAGTGGGTTCCCAGAACAGGTTCTAAAAAATAAACATGAACGCCGCACTTTTAACGGGGAAGCGAGCTTTGGCATTGGACTTAGCATTGTTGAAGACATACTATTTGAACAATTCGGTAAAACGCTCAACATTAGCAATCACACCGACAGTACAGGGCGTATACTTGGTGCACAAGTCAGATTTTCAATAGATGCATTAGAGGCCGATCCATCGGTCAATTACAACTTACAACCTCACTTTATCAACATGATTGCTAGCAAGGAAGACGATACAGTTGATACGGTGATTGGGATGATGAATCGTTATGTAAATCTCATAAATGAGCGGTTTCACCCTAAAGAGAATGCTAAACCTGACTCTAAAGACAACCTCGCAGAAACGGCAATCAACGACCAAACTTACTTTGAATATATTGGTGACAGCGATCCCGCTGACTCAGCAACTTTACTATTAATTATATTTGACCGTAGTGTACATACTGTTGATTATGTACGATCTTATGGCCGCGAAAAGCACTCACTAAAAGTAGTCCTTATTTGCTCGCCTATCGATTACAAATATGTTCTTGAAAATGGTTACCTATCACCATACTACTCTGAAGAATCTTTAGAAGTGGATAACGAGAACGACATTATTCCCCTAGACAATATATATGCAATTAAGCACCCATTTCTCCTTATTGATTTAATAAGAGTCGCTTATGATGATGATGCTAGAACACCAGAAGAAAAGAATAGCCTAAAAAAGAAAGTTCTATTTCTCGAAGACAATGATGACTGTGCCACACCTGTCATAAAAAGGTTATCAAGCGGTGTTCAAGTTGATCACGTGGTTACCTGTAGTGACGGAATAAAAGCTTTAAGACACTCTCCAACTGGAGGGGAGTATGATCTAATTATATCAGATACAAATTTAAACGACGGGAGCAACCAACCTTTCCTGGATGCCAAAAATGATACTCCTCGATACAGAACTGTACCTATTATCATTTACAGCGCCACAAAGCCCGTTCAAGATGGCATAAGATTCGTAGAAAAGGTATCAGGACACACAGGTATAGAGGCGCTTGTTGATGAAATCAATGACGTTTTTGGTATCAAATCTGCGAGATCCATAGCGGAAGCCAAGGAACCAGTGAGAGTCCTTGATTACATAAACTACCTTGATTTTATAAGTCAATTCTATGACTACACTGCGTTCAATGGAATTACGCTTGATGCTGTAAAAGCATTAAGTTCATTTTGCCACAAAGCCACCAGCTCTGGGGCACAAATGATTTATCTACCTACAGAACTTAAGAACCCATTTCATCAACTCGATGATGAACTAAAAAACATCAGGTTGACTTATGAAGACGCTGCTTCAGGGGTGTGCGAGTTGACTGACCAAGAAGCTATTCAATTGGAAGATGAGGTACTAGAGGTTTCCGAGAAAATTGATATTCGAGTAGAGCAGATTAAAAATCATATTAGACCTCTTCTTAGAAAGGCGGCAATCTTAGAAATAGAAGACCACCTGCGACTGCTAAAGGATAGGCTGAATGACGGGGATACTACTCGATACCTCGCGTACATTACTTCAAATACGAAGCAGATAACAACGGCTTTTAAATTGTTAAATGAAATAGACGCACCTATACTACTTAATCCTATCATCAGCACAATAAATAGATTTCATGCTGACGTAGATTTAAACTTACTATTCGAGCAACACATGGCTTTGGAACGGCTATACATCAAAATCAAATAATTTGTATTATAAGGCGCTTTTTAAGTGAATGAAGCGCTTAATAATCAAATTCGAATCCACTCAACACGCTTACAATGCAGGCTTTGCTGCATTTTATGCTGACTTTTCTTTGATAGCCAATCCTTTCGAGCCTAATCATCCATACTTTTCTTCTTGGGCGAGCGGATGGTTGGTTGCGAAAAAACAAACATTGAATGGCTAAGTTTTACACTTTTTTGAAAACTAACTATCTGGCAAAATTTTTCTTTTTGCGAGGCGCTTATGTTTCAATCTATTTGCCATACCGACCCGTCTTTATTAAAAGCAGCAATCCTTGACTCGGCTCATGAAGACAGCAGGATAATTATCGACCTCTCAAGTGTACACAGTCACACTGATTTTGTTGAAAAATATCCTGAGTCAAGCATTGCCGAACACCCACAATTTAATTTAAGAAGGTTGCTTGAGGTTTCTTCTGACCTGATGTTTACAGTAGACTACTTTTTGCTTTATATGCTTAGATTGTCACCAGAGATTTCCAAAGTTCAGCCTCGTACGTTCAATAAAACAATTCATGATGCCTTTATTCATCGGAATAGCACTAACATCACAGTGAAGTCTTTAATTCCAGAAAACCTCGACTCTCTGGTTAAAGAGCTTAATAAACACATAAAGCTTCCACCAGATTGCCAATTAGAAGATATAAAGTGGGGCGGTAACTACATAAAACTATTAAAGCCAAAAGAGCTATATCCTGTATTACACTATCTGTACGAGTCACTTGCTTCTGCTCGTGCAAATAAACAGCGTGCAACCACGACTCCAAAGATTAAGTACATTAGTATTATTGATACAGAAGGCAAGCTACTCAATGAAGCCTTTACTAACGCCCTGATCCCCATTCTATTTAGGCTGGAAGAGCAGGGGGTCTATGTTACGCATAACCACTGCGGTTACCAATATGACTATCGTTTGTGGGAAATACAAGTGCGCCTAGAGCTACTTAAATGAAACCTTACTCGCTGTTCATAGATGATATTCGAACACCTAAAACGGTTGCGCCTGTGGGGAACTGGGTCATCACGAGGACGTATTTTGAGGTGCTTCAGGCACTAGCTAAACAAGGCGTACCTGACTTCATTATTTTTGATCACGAATTAGGCAAAGGTTGTGATGCAATTCAAGTTGCCAAGTTGTTCGTTAATCTCGACCAAGATCACGTTGAAAAACACGGAACACCGTTTCTACCAACTCATTTTAGTTTTAAAGTGCACTCGGCAAAATCAGAGACCAGTGAGAGTATCAGGTCTTTGCTTGATAACTACTTATCATTCAGGAAAAAATACTTAATCAAAAATGTACTATAGCGCCTACTTTGGTAACAACCTAGTGTGACATTGTTTGCCATGCACCAAACAATAAGCCCAGCACTGCTGGGCTTATTCATCTCATTTCCGCTTCACAGGTATTATTTCCAGCGGCCTTTTCTTACCTCTAGGCCTAGCACACTAGCGTATTCAGAATCGACCACCCCTAGTGAGTTTGGAGTATCCATAATCCACCTAACTAATTCTGGGTAACTTCCAAATTCCTCCGGATAAGAGCCTCGACCTTCAAATTCAAGCTGTTTGAATCTCTTTTCGAAAAGTCGGGCGCTGCGTTTTCCAAACAAGTCTGTAAGATCCTTCTTACCTTTTTCCTTGTAGTCCAAAATCCCTATCTTAATAGTATCTCCATCATCATCGATTAACTGACTAGCTGAAAAAACACTATCAAGTGCCACATTACCTGACGACATGTTAAGGCTCTTGTTTATAACAATAACTGGCTCTGCCAATGAGGGGGAAGACAGACATGCTGATGCAATTGCCAATTATCAAACGACTTGGTGGCAGTTATATAATAGCCAAATTGGTCTGTAAGCGACGGATGATTTGACTCTGCTAACGTAATACCACCTTTAAGGTGCATGGTACGGCCAACTTCCTGCTCAAATGTTGCTGTATAATTTTTTATTTTTGCTCCTTGAGAATCGTATGCGGCAGCAAAGTCGAACCCATTAGCTTCAGCTAACATCATCTTCATCTGCATATTTTCTGAAACAGAAAATACAGCATCACCTTGTGCATATGACACTCGCACCTTAGAGTCCGCAGTAAACATTGTCGCTGAGGCTACAATTAAATTGTCCGCTTCTGCTTGAGCAATAAAACCTGGGTAGATGTAACTAAAGTTCATATTAGCACTTGCTGAACCATGGCTCAGCTCAAAAGCTAGCGCACGCCCAACACCAACATTTGTGTTATACCTTAATTCAACACCTTCCATTGATCGAAAAGGTGTTTGATCGAAAAACTCAGCTGGCTCATTGTTCCACTCTGACGTGAAATTTATATCACTTATAGCTCGACTCGTAAGGGGCAATTTACCAATTCTAACGTGCACTTTATCTGCGAATTTGTAATCTAACATAGCCCATCTAAAATCCGTATCCCGTCCCTCAGATGTAGTTTTATTAAGGAGTTGAGATGACAACGTCAATTTGCTGTTTATAATAGCAGTAGCCATTACTCCAAACCTTGAACCATCAAAACCTGAACCTGACCTGTACTCCATGTATCTCGATTCAAATGGGTTTTTTGTGAACATAAGACTACCGAAACCAGATACATTAATATCTGCTGCATGACTGCAACTTGCGGCTAGCATAACCGCTAAGCTTAACATGCTTCTCTTCATTAAAGTCACCTCGAAATTGATAGTGGCTATACGCCATGAAAAAAGGAAGACTCGAAAAACAAGCGAAGAAAATAAAGGCTTCCTACTTAATCTATTTACTAAGCACTTTGATGCCAAATTATGTCTATATATACGACTTTTGTAGCATATATCGCTTATTTTGCGTTTGGTTGAGAATTAATCAAACAAAAGATGTCTTGCGTTTACGAAAGCACTCATTAACATATAACCCTTAACAGGGGGCGTGATGACAACAGACACTTTATACAACCTAGCTATAGACTCAATTCAACCTGGCAGATACCAGCCGCGAAAAACATTCGATCCCGTTGCTCTTGACGAACTCGCCCAGACTTTGATGTCTCAAGGCATTCTACAACCTCTAACAGTGAGACCTGTTGAAGACCAATACTTTGAAATTATTGCTGGTGAAAGACGTTGGCGAGCCGCACAAATAGCAGGCCTATCACATGTGCCTTGCATTTTAAAAGAAATTGATGATAAAGAAACGGCATTGATCGCTCTAGTAGAAAACATCAAGAGACAAAGCCTTACTCCACTCGAAGAGGCAGAGTATCTGGCCGAAAAATTAGTTGGCAAGGTTCTCAACAAGGCTGAAGTTGCTCGTGCTATTGGGAAAACACGTGGGTGGGTATCAAACTCGTTGCGCTTGAACGAAGCACCCGAACAGATAAAACAGCTCGTTCGAGATAAAAAAATTCGTTCAACCCACGCCCGAGCATTATTAACCCTCCCTTTAGAAAAGCAAATCGAAGTATCAAACGTGATAATAAGTCGTGGACTATCCGTTCAACAGACTGAGAAGGCAGTAAAAGATCTTTCCAACGGCAAGCCTCTTCCGCCACCACTGAAAGACATTAATATAACTCATCTTGAATGTGTACTTTCTGAAAAAATGAAAGCGCCTGTTACCATCAACATGCGAGGGAAAAGCTCCGGCTCACTTACTATTGAATATTACTCTAAAGATGAACTGGAGCGGATTGAGAAAACCCTGATCAATCGTTTATGATTCTGAAGTTCTCTGTTCTTAAAAAATCATAGGTTCTTCGAGACCTTTCATTGGGTATTTCGTCAGTTAACACATTATAATACTCTCCGTTGGTGTACTCCACGCCGTGTAAATTATAGACCGTTCCTAGTAGGTCAAAATGTGTTAATTTGCTGTCACGCAACCATCCATACCTTTTGAAGTCAAAGCCCTTATTCGCGATAAAGGCTGCAACTTTATATTTAGAACCATCCCTTTCAGCACTGTGGTCGGACATAAAGATCACCCAGGTATCGTTATCTATATTTTCAAAAAGCTCCCGCATAACATGATCAGTGTATTTTACTGACGAAAGATATTCTGAACTGCTAACTTCAAACTCAGGGGTATACTTATCGTGCAGGGGAGTATGAGAGCCGTTCATTTGCCAGACGATAAAATACTCTTCTTCATCAAGAAGAGGGATTATCTTCTCTTTTAACATCAGCATATCATCAGCCGAGCCGATAAAGGAACAGTCATCAATAATATCGGAGCAATCATAGGAGTTAAAGCCGTACATCGACTCTGAGAGTCGACCCCATTCCCAACTTCTCGACGATATCATCCACGGATTTGCGTTTGATTTAGCTGCACCGTACAGTGCCACATGAGGCTTATGTATATCCTGTATACTAGCACCCTCAAGGATTTGCGTATGGGAAACCAAGGTAAATAAGCCAGACTGGACGACATTGTTTAAAATTACTCCCTTCCGGTCTAACTCTAAACTATGGATAAATGGAGCGATTGTTTCGTCTACCCCCGACTCATTAAAACTTGTTTGTGATTCACCAATGACCAAAACAATCTTTTTATGCCTATCTCCGTCTGACAGGTAGACAGGCTCAGCTATATCACCAATCACAACATTTGATGCCTTTGCCCCAGTAGCATAATTATATATGTGTTGGAGTGGGCTGTACGCGGGTATGCCATCAATAAAGCCCAACACAGGCAACGCTAAATATATCAATGCAAATGGCATTGATAGCATCCTTACGCCTTTGAGCAACCTTTCTGACTCAATACGCTGATAAAGAAACACACTTACGACTATATAACCTAAAGCAAGCACAGGCGTATACCATGTAATCAACTCAGTGGTCATCGACATTGCATCACCAGGAGCATCAAAAAAGCTTGTTAGCTGCTCAATGTATATATTTTGTCCTAGCACCAAGAAATTGCATATTATTACCCCTCCAAATATTAGGGTTATGTTCATGATGGATTTTCCGATGAACGGAATTGCTGATAATGCAAACGTAAGTGACAAGTAAAGAACATAGTCAGATGAACTTGCACCGACGAGCAGTAAGGGGAGAGCTAAAACAAAGCAGAATGCTGCTATGGCAGCGAATTTATGGGGACTCATACGCAGCGTACGTTCGTGTAAATAGAACAATAATACAACACATGAAGCTTTTTTAGTTGTGACGAATATGCAGATGAATACGCTTGTTTTTAATGTTATTATTATTGCATGTTTAGTGAATAAAAATTATTATTCTGGACTAGCTTTTGCATTCAAGGAGTTGTGAATGTCTGTGTTGCTTAATAATTCTCTGATCGTTTCAAGGGACAAGCTTGCCGAAAGCATCAATAAGATGAGAGCTGCCTTTGATCAGATTGAATTGCTTCTTTATGAGAACGAATCTACGGCTTCGGAAATCTCTAAGACTGTAATAGAAAGTATAGCTAAAAGTGCTACCGCTACATCTGAATTAACTTTGGCACTTAAGTTTTTGCGTTCCACAAGCTCTAGCCACCTTCACAATATAATTATTAGTGAGATCAAACATCACAAAAGCAATGTTGGTGCATACGATACAGATGAACTTAATGCCTGCATCAAAGAATCTCTCTTAAAAGTCACCGAACTGAAATGCAAAATCAATGAAATCCATAACAAAATAGCAGACCTCAAAAGAAGACTATACCCAAGTAGTCTTGTCCGCTGGGCTGAGAATGTTCTAAGGTTTACTTCAAATGAACAGTTTATCGACTTAGCTACAAAAGGTTTTTTTTCGGGCTTATTTTCATCTCACATCAGTTATGCAAGAAAGCTACAGAATCAAAAGAAAAAAATAATCACAAAAACTGAAATGTACCTTCATAGCTGTGATAGCCTAGATTATGAGGCAAGTCCTAAAGATATTATTGAACAAAACAATGCTCATTTCAGTGAATTAACCTCTCTCCTTGACCTAGAAAAAAAATTAACCTCAGAACTGGTTCGAACAGAAGATTATGAGGGGAGTATGCTTAAGAAACTCACAGAAATTGCGCATTCTAAACGCTATCTTAATACTTATGATCACGACAACGGAGTTAAACAGCGTCTTCTTGAATTAGTTTTCGAGCATGAATTTTCAATCGATGAACTAGCTTCATATTGCAAAACTTATGAGTCATGGTGCTTGGTAGAAAAGCATAGAGTCTACGAAGCGAAGAAAATGTTTCTATCAGTTAAAGTCAACAGCCTGCGAATTCATCTTGGTAATTTGAATAAATGCTTAACATTGATAGATTCGCTTATAAAAGGTGAAGCAGAACCTTCTACCTGGTTAAAGTATCGTAGCAAGAGAATCCTGAAAACCTTTAACGTCCACTCGACAATCTTTAATGATTATTCAAAATCATTAACTGAAGCTTGTATAGATGCTGTTACCTCTACGCAAGCAAGCAATACGAAAACAACTGATTCTTATAACTGCTACTTAGATATGATCCAGCGCTTCACTTACAAAGACATACCCGTTGATTACTTACCTAGTGCACTTTTGAAATCATT